>Ga0209367_1004905_pt1 | contig 18537 bp, 8 predicted proteins | sample WorMetLIZISLAND2_FD_187412 | JGI IMG/M metagenome (GOLD analysis project Ga0209367, IMG submission 187412) | Marine gutless worms symbiont microbial communities from Max Planck institute for Marine Microbiology, Germany - Olavius geniculatus... ... | reverse complement strand
AGATCCGTAAACTCTAACTGCCATATACCGGCCGACCGCTGTCTGTGAAAAAGTACTACGTGGAGAGATCCCGTGTGGAACAATCACAGCACAGCACCTAAGTTGAACAGGACATATAAGAGTCCTTAGTGTGAACAACATCTTTGTCGAACACCTTACCGACAAGATCCCCTTCCCACCATGGGAAATCAAGCATCTTCAGCTAGCCAGATGCTGAACCGGTATATTCCTGTCACTCGTATATTAAAAACCTTCTTTTTCATAGATCGTTCGTCGTCGTCGTCGCCGATCGCGTTCGTCGTTTGGCCTTACAAGAAATTGTGATATGTTAGGAGTGTTCACAGATAAACTTAGAAACTGTAGTAGTGTGCTTAGTGCAAAATATAAGTCTGTAAGTAAAACAAAACGATATGTTTTGTTTCAACTGTACGTAGGCTTAAGCCACCGCGACATTGTGATCCAAAACACATGAAAATATTCGTTAGTGGAAACGAGATGTGATGCCCGACAAACCCCCGGCCCACCATGGCAGAGGCGGTACAGTGGGTGGAGGTGGGAACTGTGCCGCAGACACAGAAGTAAGTAAGCAGAGTAATGTAGGACGAGATGAGACCATGGTAGGTTCGAGCAAAGTCGTGGTAGGTCACATGTCGTCAGTATCACATAGAACATGGACATCTCTGAGACGTATTAGCTATTAGGTATAAATGTCTATCATCACATACAAGACGTTAAGCCGTTCGGCTATTAATCCGACTGCCAGATAATTATCGGCAATCTCTCGACGAGCGTTTGTCGAAAGCTTCACAAGCAAATTTTACGAACTGACTGGTACACGTTTAACGATCTAGCTCGTCTATGAGGTGCAACGTGTCTATCACATGCAACAAGGCGTTGAGCTGGTGACAACACGGGCATCTCGTGCTGATGGGTGGGGTTGGCATCAGTGCTCCGCGCACGTACACGCGTCCAGCCTGCAGACCGTAATGAGATAAAACCGCTTCTTGCTTCGTCGCCCTTCCGCCTGCCCGCGCTGAATGCCGCCGCCAAGACGAGAAAATCGATTGTCCGTCGCCGACCGATGGAGAAAAACTCACTGACTGTACAGACGGACGCGTGTCGGACAGACGGGCGGACCACACGCACGCTGGACGATTGCATTAGGTGCACAGCGCCCGCGCGCTGATGGTGCCGACTGTCGACTCCTGGGACGATGTACGAATGATCGCCCGGCTGCCGTGCAGTACGGCGCCCGCTTTAGACTCACCATATTAGCGGCGACCGTCTGCCGGTCGGGCGTTTGGGCTGTAACTCCAGTATGTTGTCGATCAGTCGTACAGCTTGAGGTGGTGGTTTGACTTAGTTGGTAACGTCTTTGGTCGCATCATCGAAGTTAATCAACGCCAGGCTCGATTGGTACCTGGATGGTTGACCGTTGGCAAGCGGGTAAACCATCCCGGTATGTAACTAGCCACCCAAGTCAACTCAGCCTGGCCATCCTTCCGTGAGTAGGCACAGTGAATACCAGTGAAAACTGGGACGTAAACAGGCACATCGCGCGATGCACTGGCCCCGTATCCATGGTCTCGCGGTGTAAAACTGGTGTCTGACTGAGGGCTAATCAGGTGTTTACACGATCCAGCAAACGTCCAACGCCGCCCTATGGGCCTTAGGCCCTAAGGCTGGGGAAGGATTTTACGTTTAACGTTGCTTTACAGCAAAACGCACCGACATTTCGAGCTGAGTGGAGTTTGAGCGTTGGACGACGGAACTGGACGGGGAGTCGATTTGTGTGGCATATCTGGTGCAAGAGGAGCATAAACGAGCGCCGTCGTTTGTTGCGTGCGTGCGTGCGTCGCTTGCGTGGTGCGCACGAAGGACGCGTCGCTTTGTTCTTTCTGTCCGCAAGAGATTCAAACGATATCAAGATAGCACGTATGAGTCCCTTGAAGAACGAATGTATACGATTTGACGATTTTGCAGACTGCGTGAGCTCAGTTACCTTAGACGCCTAGTAGCATGTAGCATTTGCATTTCTGCTCCGTTTAAGTTAACAAACGCGCTGACTATTATGTCCAGCAGCCGGATTCATCCGGTTGAACGAAAACGAGGCTCCGCAAGGCTGTCGAGTCATAAATTCGATTACATTCTACAGGCGGTGGCACCAACGTCGCATGCTAGCGTTAGCGTATGCATAATGCAGTAGAGTTAGGTTTAATATTAGAGTTAGAGTTTAGGATTAGGTTAGGGTTAGGGTTAGCATTAGCGCATTTCAAAGTGTGACAATAGATGGACATCGAAACTAAGCCTGTAACAGTGGTCATGCGCACTGGAAACAAGCATTGAATTTGCCGACTGGTGATGTCCATGATACTTTTGCTGCTAGAGTTGATGTCGTCAGTTGGCCGGTTGCTGTCGTGTCTCCGCGGTGGTACTTCCAGTGCTCGTCGTACCGCCGCAGAGACACGGCCAGACGGCTTTAGCCGGTACGGTTCTCGTACGTACCGGCAAAGCCCGTCCAAGACAGCTGCCGGATAAATAGCCGGCCTGAGTAGGACCGGATATTTATTCGATAACTATGAATAGGCGCTAGACGTGTAGAAAGCAATGGAGTTACCAGGTGTACCTATAAGAAAAGATCGTGCTAAAAAGATTCGATCAAATCAGAGAGATAAATTAACCTCAGCAACAAGTTCACATTTAATGTCTGCAGACAAGGTCCAGTGTTTTGTGGTCTTCTCATAATGAATAGGCTCAGCAACTGTAGGCATACACGCATCACTCGCATCAACGTTAGGCCTAATCCTCGTTAAGTATACGACCACTGCACTTTTCAAAGAAAGACCTTTCGTTTGTCATTTAGCGCGGTGGCGTTTCGTTAAACTTGAACACATTTATCGCGGACGCGGTCGGTGACCGTAGTGACCTATGCAGGCGGGATTTCTGTTCGTAAATTATGCAGACTTCACGACAGACTGTCTTTCTTTCGAAGATCATCGACAATAACAGATAACGACTACGGAGATGCTGCCGCTTTGACCAGGATTCTTGGGTAGGCGTGCCGCACGCGGTCACGCCTTAGTGGTCCTTTCCTCAACGGTCCAAGTCTCGATGTTTTAAGTTAAAAGAAAACCGGCGCACAAGGGCATCAAAGAGCGGTATACCCCGTAAAAGTCGTTATTTTGCCGCTGTTGGCCAGTCTTTCGTGAAAACGGTTGCAGGTAGGCATGGGCATGATGCCTATCAGAACAAGCACTAGTGACGAGCTTTTTAGTCCTATCAACATCGATGACTTTGAAAGACCCTGAACTCCAAAAATAAGGGGTTCTATTGATTTTTGCTATCTTCGGCAGTGGCGCACACTTCAAGAGTGAATTTCGACAAAATGGCTAGAGATAGACTAAGACAATTTGCGAACAGGATCGAACTGCTATAGGCTTTCGCGCCTCTCGTGAGCATTAGCTCAAAAATTCCTTGTTAGCCTACCGTACTTAAGTAACCCTAGAGCTGTTGTCATGGTTGTCGTCCGTCTGTCTGTATGTCCGTCACGGATCTACTTCGGCTAAACGGTGCAAGATAAGGCTAAGGTTATTGACCTTAGATGACCTTGAAGGTCACTGACAACCAGTACGGTCGGCTATTTTACCGACAACTGGGCTTTTTGTATATTCTACGTTGTATTGTCCGTCGGTGGAAAGTACTGCATGACCGATGATATTAGACTAGCTGCCGGTTTTCTCTTTTTAGGAAAAAACGACGAAAACCGAAAAATTGCATTAGCAGACCGTATAAATGTACTTAAGAGAAATAATCGCAGTTAGTGATGATGCGACAAAGCACTCAGCCGTTGTTAGCCGTCCAGTGCGCAGCTGAACACATTACGCAGGCCGTGCCGTTTGACTCTAGCTCATTAACTTGCATTAAAGAGAGTTTGTGAAGGCAGTTAGACGTAAATTACACGGTGGTCCAAAAGTACTTTTTTGTTGTATTTAAATATTTACCTTAAGTAAACTAGCATTTATTTACTGATTGATTGCATAAACGTTACACATGCACGAAAGCAAATGTCTACCAATGTGAATTAATTTATAGTCCTAAAGTACGCCTATGTCCTTCAAAAAATTAGACCTCAAAGCATTAAACTTCGTCGCTGACAGACTCGTTATGAAATTGTTTTAAATTAACAGTATGGAAATACTTAAGCTATCCCAGTGGATGTGTAATTTTGAATTACTTAGCTAACTAACTAAAAAACACATTAAGAAATTTTGTATATTTGTCAGCAATTTGTTACGTATAATCAGTCAGTACTGCCAATTTCTTAATTTTATTGTTTTTTCGGTTTTATAGTGTGTGTACGTGTATGATTCTGTATGTATGTATGTTGCAATTGCCACCATTTTGGCAACTAAATACATCTGTACAGGAAAAGCAAAAAGCAAGCTACTGTACTTTGTTTATATCTTCGCAAAATACTGACCAATTTTCACACAGCAATTTTTATAAATACAGAGTCTACTTATAAAAAAATTATCAGAATTGGTCAATATTCAGCAAAGATATGGACAAAGTGCAATAGCTCACTTTTATGATCCATCTTGTATGTAAAATAGCATTATGATATAGTGTTTTTTCATACGCGTCAGACCAAAGGCAACCATGTACTGCCTGCCTGCAGCCCGGTGTAGCATTATCGGACCGCATCACAGATGACAGATCTCCTGCTTCTATACTGCTGCTGCTGCTACTGCTAATGCTACTGCGGCAGAATCGCATCCTGTCGACGTTCATCCAGGTATGATAATTAGCAGGCGACGGCACGACGAGCAACGTGAAGCGACGATCGATAGCCCTATGTACGCGAGGAGGTGGTCGGAGGACGGGAAATATAACCCGAGCCACACGTCGCGACAACGCCGGCCAGCTAGCCAGGCGTCCTTCCTGTGAACGTAATCAGTACTACCCATGCAGTCGACGAGCCAACGCACCTGTCTGGCACCCGCCGCTGTCGACACATTAGCACCGACTCAAGTCAATGGTTGCGCCGTTGTCAGGTCGCGTTAATATGAATGAGGAATATTGAGGATCGGCGTAGCATGATAGCGAACTGGAGTATTTCCGACTGCGCACCACGCGCTGTATCGTCGGTCGGTCAAAGCAAAAATAGTGCAAATATCGTTAAAGCAAACCGCATGTTCGTAGTGAATTATCTACGTGGTCATCATCATGTTCCTTCACTGAAGCGAGCTAAGGCACGATTAAAATAAAATAAGGCAAAAATGAAAATAAAAAAAAATAATAATTGCATCCTATGCTGGCAGTTTTATGAGTGAATTGTCCGCATCACGACATCAAAATTCAAAAGGAGAGCTGTTAGAAAACTGAAGATCGTCTAAGATGTAAGAAAAAATGTCAGTCGTGTGAAATGTTTATGATGTCTTTCACTCGTGTTTGTGGACGGTTATGAAAGCTCAAAATATTTTTCGAAATTTTTTCGTAACTAAACCAAAGTTAATGTCGTCAAAGTAAAGAGGAAACGACGGGTTCCATACATTGCCAGTTTTAACGCCGTTACTGTTTTTTACAGCAGTGATGCAAATCTGGATTATTCATACAAACATACCATACATAGGCCTGCCGACATACTCATTTTTGTCAGACTCGAAATGGTAACGAAACAGACGCCGTTCGGTTTGTTATACTTAGGCCTCCTTTACGTCGAGTGTGTTTTGTTTACTTCCTGCTGATTTGTCGGTCGTCAACATAAACGGTAGGCAAGTGAGTCGGATATCGAGAACTGGAGTCTGGAGTTGACTGAGTACAAATCCTTTGACAGTATCGATCGCAGCGTTCTGGGCACTGACGGCGTTTGCCCATTGTCCGTTTAATGACAGCATCGACTCAGCTCTTGATTAGTCGACTCATACGCACTGCCGTGTTCATTCAGTCTTTTCAAAGCATCGCCCACAGCAAGGCCAGCAGCGGCGCTGAGCTCATGAACGTAAAACGTTTTTTAAAAAGAATTTTAACTCTGAGTAAGAAAACCTATTTATTTTAATGTGTATTTCATTTGAAATTTACATACGTGTTTTAATGTAAAAAATATGCTTGTAAAACATGGATGCGTAAACAAATAACACGGAAAGTGTTTTCTTCTAAGTTTTTGCAACGAACTTGTGTTTAGTTTTTGTTGTTTATTCGCGTGATCAATCACATAAGCAGGTCAACAGCGTGCTTTAAGAAATCTCAGTTGCCACAACTGTAAATGGACCATAGTATAAATACATATTAACGTTTTAGTTTAACAGTTTTTAACGTTTTTCATGTTATCCATTTTACAAATGCATTTCAACTATTCTGTTTTAATATAAACGTGTTTTAAATGAAGCAGAGCATAGCTGCAAACGAAAGCCGCATTTACGCCAAATATGCATCATTTCTCGAAGTTTCTGGTGGTTTGCGATCTTTAACTTTAAACTGCAAATTTGCACACCGGTTAAGCCGGTCGTGGGGAATTGTTTTTTCTGCGCCTTTTTGTTTCCGAGTCATTGGCATCGTGAAAGGGAAACCAAATAGCAATCAATTGCTTACCCTATAATTTTTGCTGTCAGAAAAATCGTCGAAAACTTTTCTTCTCGCAAAAATTTCGTCCAATAATAAAAAATAAAGCTGAAAAGCCTAGTTTAAGAAAAATTTTGGGGCAAAATTAGAATTTTGAGGAAACATAATTCCCTCCGTGTAAAATTTGCGACTATCTGTCAGAATTCTGTTATGAATTTGCAGTGTTTGGCGGAAAATTGAAACTTCCGGCCCTGCCTCGGCCTACTTTTCAACGCACGACGCCTCTGTTCCCAGCCATAAGTCCGTACGTCGACATTACGGACTGGCAAGACACTACGACTAGCCGTCAGAGGATGGTAGCATCTTCTTGTTGTTGAAACATTTTCGTCCGATAATGCTAAATTTACAGCTGTAAAACCCCCATTTGGAAAAAAAACTAAGAGCCAAAATTGAAACTTTGAGCAAATGGTTTGTTTTAATCCATCATCATCATCATCATCATCAGTTTATTTTGGAAACACAAAACAGGACAATGTCAGAAAATACAGAACAGAACAATAAAACGTGTTCCAAGGGTCAGAAAGGCCGCAACAGCACTTACAACTGCCCATATAACAAAAAATAGCACGGTATAATAAGACAGAGCAAAGCCTGATCAGGTCCGACCAGCTGTAGTCGTGTCCAAGTTTTCTTTCTATTGTTTCCCTGACGTTCTTTTTTGCGATCGTTCCGGAAAGATACATATCTAAACCGAAACAAAGCACCGCACTGCACCTTTCCGCAATGCAAGAAAAACGCACCCGAACTGAGCCTAGCACGTCGATGTAACAAACGTTTTCATCGTTTTTTTGTAATTTTTGCCACGTTTTGCGCTACATTTTAACCTGTTTTAAATCTTTTTGAACCGTTTTTTTTACATCTACGGTCTAACCTGGCTGTAAGGTCCAGTGGCCTGTAAACTGTCGGGATGCATGACGGCTTCTCGTTGTCTGAGCTGGGGGCCCCCAGGCGCTTGCTCGTCGCCGTCTGCAGCCGTACTGGGAAGGTCATAGACGACGATCAGTCGGACGCACGGGAACTGGGACGGAACGCAGGCCGTCGCCGCTGCCTTGTCCTTGGACTTGTCCCGCAGACCGGCGCAGAACATGCAGTGCACCTCGTGCTGGAAATAGGTGACGTTGCGCAGTCGACACCGGGTCTCGGCGAACCCTGCCGCCAGCGAGTACTCCCGGACGATTAGGACGCCGCAGACCACGAGGAAGCACGTGCAGATCAGGGCGACCGTCACCAGGACGCAGTTGCCGACCGCCGGCGTGCGTAGAAAGTCGGTGCCGATCATCTTGGGCTCGCTGGTCGCGATCGCTACCGAGCAAGCGCTCGCCATGATTAACTCCGACGACACACAAGGAGCGATCAAGTCATACTAGGAGACTACATGACGCTCGCACGCTGAGATCGGACAAGTGCGCAGCACGCCGCAGCCCGCAACGGACGACGAACGCTGCGTTGCGTCCGCACTGCCATGCAGCGTTGCAGCCGCTGAAACTGCTCTGAAACTGTGATGCGCCCTACCGATTGCACCGCGCACTAATACGCTGACTGACGACGAACTACAGTCTGTTGATAATTACCCAGGTCGCTACTATTCGTCAGCCATAGATGTAATAAAAGGTTTTTACGTCTTACCGTTTTTGTCGACGTTTATTTGATTAAAAACGTTAATTAAAAATCCGTCAAGAACGTTGATAAGCACAGTGCCGGCGCTAGAGAATTGAAGGCCCCCCAAATACAACTGTGAGGCCCGTATAACGGGGAACTGGGGCGGAGCCCCTAGCGGGATCCAGGGACAGAGCCCTGGCTCCCTGGTAGGGGGTCAGGAGCCGGGCGAAGCGCCGCTCAAGCTGAAACACTTTCAGATTTTGGACGCTCAATGGCAGTGGCAAATTTTCCCACTTTTCAAAACGTTAAACGCAAAAAATCAGAGAAAAATATTACGAAAAATGAAGTTTAATAGGTCGCAATACGTTACAGACTACTGTACATTAATGAAAAATAATAGACGTTTCCATTTTAGGTAAACTTTTTACATGCTTATTTATTTTGTATTTTGAATATATATTTTTTTAAAAACTAGAGTTTTTTTCATACATAGCATGAGGCCCCTGAGCATACGCGAGCCCCCTCCCCGGCGGGTGTACGCGGGCCCTTCCACCGGCTCTGGATAAGCACTTTTAAAATCAGAAAAAAACGAATAAATGTGCGACAGTGGCAGTAGTTTATTTATATTTCTAGTGATACTTGGTCTTGGACCTGGACGATTAAAGTTAAATTAAATGCTTAATAAAGTTCTCTTTCTTTCTCTAGTTCTAACTGTAGTCCACCTGAAGCATTAGGTTTTAGGCAAGAGGTTAAACAAATCAGGGCTAACAAGTTTTGTGAACGTTTTTAAGTTAAGAAAAATTTCTGGAAAGTTTTTAGCATCTATGGCACGAGCAAACAGTTTTTGCGCTTTGAGTAAATAATTAACAAACATCAGCGGCGAGTCGAAGCTCATGCTCTGGTATAATCCAGGAGAAAAATAGTCTGAAAAAACGTTGCGTCGCGTTGATTTTTCACTGACAGTGCATCGCAGCGAAAATAAAGCTAACTTAGGCTATTGTTTCTAATTCGTTAAACAATAATTATTCATAATGACCGAATGCATTATGGCCGTTAAATATAAAAGAAAAAGATTTAGTTAAACGATAGTCGAAGAGTAAGAAAAAAGAAAAATCCCGAGAACAAAGAACTTGTAGTCAATACTGAGATAGATTACTGTCAACAGCATCAGTGGCAAGGATCATAACCGAGATGTCAACTGCCTTGTGTGTGTTTGCTGGCAGCAGCATAGACGTAAAAATGTTTCAGAAGTGGCCTATCAATTTGTTTTTGTGGTTTTAAAGTGCTTCTTAAAGTTCTTGATAGAATTGTCAATGAAGGGTTTTTAAAATAAAAAAACAGCGTTGAATTTCTTTTAAAAAAACGTTAAACACGTTAAAACAACGTTTATTACGTCTATGGCCAGCAGCGCACCTGCCCATGCAGCTGAGCTGGGACGAGACCTGTCGAGTCTGAATGCACGTTGCTGCTGGTGTTGATGACGTTTGACGCACGCATCACGGTGACATCAACCCGTAGCTGCTGCTGCTGCTGCTGCTGCTGAGCTCGGCGCCATACGCCGCGGCCGGAGTGCCGGTGCGTATAGTTTTTTGACGGGATAATCAATACTTCATTCACCCACCGTACGCCGGACTGACTGACGAGCGGGTAATATGAGTGATTGAGAGAGTGAGTAGGGTTTAACGTCTAGTTCGACACAAAGTATAAGTCGTTTCGGGGAAGGCCTTTCGGGTAATATGAGTAGACCGAACGAGCGCCGACTGAAAAGAGCGTCCGTCTACAGTCGTCAGCTGCGTCAACGCATGACGTCGTCAACTGAACGCCTTTCACACAGACAGACGGAGGGACAGACGGACAGACAGACGGACGCTAGGACAACAAGACAGCGACACCCGGCCGGCCAGCCAGGGCAGCAGGCGTGCTGTCGCGCTGCTGCGGCTGGCGCAGCTGTCCGGTAGCCTTGACGACCGACCGACGACGCCGTGGGTGTGGGGCATCTATAGCTCATGCTGGGTGGGATGAGCTGAGACCTGAAGATATCCAGCTGTAATGCGATGACTTGGTACATGTATTGTATTTCGCCGTGAAGAAAACGTTTAAAAAGTTTTTTTTAAAAACAGGGCAGAAATAAAGAACGTTTTAAAACGTCGATAAAAGTATTAGTCCTAATTTGTTGCCTAAAACTAAATGCTCACTCCTTACCTCAACGCCTCAGATTCAGTGAGTTTCTCGCTGACATTGTGCGCTTTATAAATTAAATTTACTTACTTACTTACTGTAGGTGCAGTATAGATAGAACTAGAGAAAAAGAGAAAACAATATTTAATTTCGATTTAACCGTGTGGTCATAAGACCAAGTGTCACTTGATTAACTGAGTAAACTACCACCACTGTATGGCCTGTTAATTCGTTTCCATGGTATCAAAAGTGTTTTTGACGTTCTAGATGAAATTTTCAGTGAACGTTTTCTTCGCCAAGAACGCAGAGAAAGTAAATAAAACCTTATGAACGTAAAAACGTATAAGAAACAAAAAAACGGGAAAATGTTTATTACATATATGACCCTTGGTCTTGTTTCTAAGACTACGATCTAGTCGTCGCGTTAGAGCGGTCTAAAAGGGGCACCTTGCAGTGCCGTAGTGTGTGGTCCCACGTGGCCGTGCTGCTGCTGCTGCACGCCCGGAAGTGGCGGGGATTAGCTGCCCGGATGTACGACGTACGACGACGTACGACGACTACCACTATTGCACGCTGCTGCTCAGACATGTAGCCCACACCAGCAGGCGTCATTGCAGCTGATTTATTGCCTGTTCACCACTAGCTGTTACGCACACGTCCCAGCTTTACGAAAGAAATAGCCAACAACAACGAGTAACAAACGACAATAATAATTTATTGTTCCTTATTACTAGGTCTATATATTTGTTTGGTCGCCCGGAACTGTAGGCCTACTTCACGGCGGGCTTATATTTCGCTGCGGTTTTTACGCGCTACACTATATGCTAAGCGCGTCTTAGCTATCGCAGAAGCGTCCGTGTGTCCGTCCGTTCGCTCACCCGTCCGTCTGTCACACCATGCAGCCGTAACAATCTAGGATCACGGAATTTTCACTTTGGGTTGTCGCAAAGACTTTTTTGCCGCAAAATTTTCTACCGTTAGGTGAGGCAGTTTCCTTTGAACTAGAGCGCCAAAGAGGGGTACTACCCTAAGAAGTCGTTATTTTACCGCCGTCGATTCGTCGGATATGAAAATAGTTGCAAATAGAGGCATATCTTACCATAACAAGCAATACTAACGTCAAGGTCATCGATGTTGGTACCTACTGAGAGCACGTCAGTATTGCCTGTACCTCTTTTTGACGCTCTAGTTCAAAGAAAACAGCCTCACGACCTTGAACCGCCAAAAATATGGCGTTTAGTGATTTTTTGCGGTTTTGGGCTGCGATGCACGTTTTAAGAGTAAATTGCGCTGAAGTGGCTGAAGATAAACCAAGACAAACTGCACATAAAAATTTTCAGCATTAAACGTATATTTTACAGGTTTAAATTTCGGCCCTACAAACGACAACGATTGAGTCATGGTATGTAACTAAGCGACGACAGCAGCGACGGCACTCAGCAGTCAGCACTGCTTACATATAGCTGTTGCATCATTCAACGTACAGTCCACTGCAGCGCCCGGCGATTACCCACAAGCACTCGACCAGCTCGGCAGCGACTGCGTGGTCATTAGCTGCTGCTGCTGATTCGCCGTCCGTCCGTTCATCCGCCCGAGTTTCAGAAAATAATAATGATGTTGTTGTGGGATTAGTTTTAGTGCACGGACTTTCTAGTTGTTTTATTTTCATCGTGGAAAGAATCACATTTCTTCCACGTTGATTGATTGCTATTTTTGTCTCAGTTACCATCATATTCGTTTCCTTTTTTCAAGGAGTCGAAGAATCGATAATTCTTCTGCAGTCTCCATCCACGAATGCATCCCAGAGTGCATTGCGATGTCGCCTGCGTGTGCTCTGCCGTATATCGCCGGCCGGTGGCCTACGTCTGCGCCAAGTCCAAGTCTGTGTCGGTCCTCGCGGTGATCAGTGGGCACTGGAAGCTAGAAGTCAACCGACGTCCGATCACAGACCAACTGCTCTGACTGATCGCCTCCGTGCGGCAGGCCTGCACTACACCGGAAGAATTCTAAATAGCCGCCGCCGGATTTATTCTATTTGGCTTTTGCAGTGACGAGCGAATGTCGCTTTACGACATTGCACGTCACCATGCAGTCGTTCGTCGTTCCTGCAGCCATAAAACACCCCAGACGTCTTTAGTTACGATTCTTTAAAGTCTGGATAGAAATTTATTTCAATGCTTATCAGCTAATGCAGCGACTGACCAACCATTCGGGGTTTATGTCATTTTCGATCATTTTTATTTGCCAAAGCGGGTACAAAAGAATGCAATACGGCAGTAACTCGATCGGCAAAAATAACCGGACAAGAACCGAATCGTGTTGTCACAGCTGCGTATCGGATAATATGAACCAAATACGAGACGTAGAATAAGAATATGTAACACACGCGAACATTTATTTGAAAACGCAAACATTATGTCTAGAAAATGTGTCAGTTTATAAAAAAAACGCCACCATTCAGGCTATATAGTGCATCGGCTTAAAAACTCTATAGGCCCCTAATATGCGCAGTGGCGTAGCCAGAAATTTCAATTGAAACGGACTTCGTCTCCCTTTCCCTTCTTTTTCTTTCCTCTTTTCTCTTCCCTCTTCCTGTTTTTTTTATCTTTCCCTCCCTTTCTATCTTTTTTCCTCTTTTCCTCCTCTCCCTTCCCCTAAAATTAGGGCCACCTAAAATTCAGTTAGAAGGTCTGGGGTAGTGCTATGAGCTTCCCCAGGGAAATGTGGGGCGGAGCCCCAGCCGAAATCAAATTTGGTGCGTTTTAGCTTTAAAAGATGAAATCTGATAGCAACAATTTTAATAATTTTCCCGAGAATAAACTGACAAAACTGGCAAATTTAGTGCAGTTTAAACGCGTTTTGTCTGGGGATTGTCTACGCCACTAAATATGCGCTGCAAACATGATCAGCAGGCGACGACAAGTGATCACGGTGACTTTATTGCGGCCTAACGATGTCGTGACTCCTTCAAGGCGCTGGCCGTCGATTGCTTTCCGAGTAAACAGGGCCGTGATTTAGTCAATTGTAATGGCGCTTGCAAACCCGTACGAAATACTAAGCACTGCAGTTTGGAAAGCACCTTACACACGCCGGTGCGGGTTGCATGACAGCCAAAGAAATTGGCGCCGCCCGCCCGCGTAGAGGTAGGTGGTCGTAGGCTTCTGTACCTACTATATTTCGTCCCCCTCGTAGGCCTATGCTTTGGTGAATATACACGTGTACAACAATGGCACCGCCCCTCATAGGCCAAAGCTACTGCTGTCTTACCTCGCATGCTATACTTACGCACTGCTGTAATAGCTGCTGTAATAGCTGCGTACAACCTATTGCTAACGACATAATAACGAGAACGACACGCAAGATGTTGAACTGCTGTGATTAACTGTGCTGACAGGTAGGTCCAGTGAGAGCTGTTGTCGAATGTTGATAAGTTCTCTGGTATTTTATAGTTAGGCCCCACTTTTCTAATCGCTGGACCTCCTACTAAGTTAACTATGGGCTCCAACTGTCTTGCCTTGATCTGTTGTGTGCGTTTCGCCGTATGCCATAGACTAACCAACCCAGTATATATGCTTGTGTCGTTAAAGATTTTTAGCCGACCGTGCTCAAGTAACGGTCGAGCTGTTGGCATGGTTGTCGTCCGTCCGTCTGTCTGTCCGTCTGAAACGGATGTATTGTGGTCAAGCTTTAGGTCACAAGGGAAAACTTTTTACACGAATAATTAGCCACGTGTGTTAAACTCGGGCTTGCAAAATTTCAGCCATCTAGTGGAAGGAAAACATTTTCAAATTACGGGTTGAATTGAAGGGGGTAGGAAAATGTGCGTTTTTCAACGAAAAAACTGGCTACATCTCGGAAAGGGTGAGAGATAGGGCCAAGGTTACTATTAATTACTAATAGGAAGTCGCATATTGGCTTTCAAATGACCTGAAAATCATCGACCTTGGATAACCTGGAAGGTCACTGACAACCAGTAGCGTCGGCCATTTTAGCGACAGCTGGGCTTTTTGTATTGCCTCCAGACATTAGCACGAAAGCAATCTTTATCTAAACAGCAATCACAATGACACGTGTGATCTTCAGTAACAATCAAGGATTTTTGTAAAAAGCAATTTCGCAAAAAAACGGAATGGGTCGGCAGGTGGCAGCATAGGACTGACGGTTTGACCACAATCGGCAATTGCATGTTTTGGCTGAAATTCGACCCCCTCCCCCAAATATTTTTTGCCCCAGACATGTAGGCTTACTTGCCAGTTGGCACCTAAATCTGTCAAACGGTTTAAGCAGAGTGCACTAATAAAATAATAAATTAGAAATAGCAGTCAGAGCCCGCAGACCTCCGCCAAGGCCATGTTGTTCGCCAGGTGGCAGCACCATACTCGGCTTGGCAGCGGTTTTTCTTATGCCCCATTGAAAGCAATGATAATCTTTATTCACCAACACAATGTGGTAAATAACAAAACAAAAATACGTAAAACAGTTACTGGGCTATAGCATATCACAGACACACATAACCTTAACTATAAGAGTATTCTAACAGCTTAACGTACAGCGTTGAAGTTCAAGTTTGCAATGTTAACGAAAATTTCAAAGTGATCCAGAATCCAGGATTCCTTCCGGATCACCCCCAAAATTGAATCACTGGTAGTTTTTGCCATTCCCGACATTCCCGGAAAATTTCAGAAAGATCCGTCCATAACTTTTTGGGTTATCTTGCTGACACAAAGACAAACAAACAAGCAAACAAACAAAGTCTGGCAAAAACATAACCTCCTTGGCGGAGATAATAAAATAGTTACGCAAAAGTATACGGCATGCATTTCAGCGAGTTGTGTTATCAATCGTGACTATGTCGCCGTGTGCAGACTCCAGACAGCTACAATGTATAGTCATAGCGCTTGTCAACGTCGCGAAATAACTTGAGTGATTTACTGCTCGTAGCTTCGTAATAACCCAGACAGCGGACTTGTGGCGTAATGTAGAAATACGCGGCCGCCGCCACCGCCACTTTGTTAAATGTTTGTCGCTGCCTGTGGTCTTTACGTCATATAACTCTTTGACACGCAATAAATTTCTCGCCTTACGTAGGCTTAAGTCTTCATCATACCGACTGTAAATCCTTTTGGCTACCGGTCATGTCACGGTCAGGTCACGGTGGTGCCGTATCTTGATCGATTTAGTTCTCTATACGTCGGATACTAAATGAGTAATAGCTTTCGGAATTTTTATTATACTGTTATTGATAACAGTATAATGAACATTTGGCTAGCACTACTTCTATCGACGATGAAGTTACGTTGTCTAGCTGTTTCGAGAAAATCGACTCAGAGACGACGGAGAAAGTTGGTCGTCAGTCGTCTAAGTTGTCATGGCCGTTTTCTGTCACACAGAGAAGGACCATAATTAGTTTGTTCGACGTAACAAAATTACGGTCATAGCATATTGTTACTCTATATGTAGTGCAGAATACGTCCAGTGTTAGGACACAAATGACAATGCATTCATGATAGTTGCCGGGTTAAACCATCTTCGTGTACAAAATAATGAATATGGACGATTTTTGTCCACCACAAAAAGAGACGGGGAAAGAGAAAGAGCGAGTTGTATTCATGTCACTTTGTTGTTGCTTTCACACAAGAGAGTATAAAAACGCCGTCGTCGGTTTGACGTGATCTCTCTCTGACATTTAGCAGTCGTGACAGGACCCGACGGACGCTAGCAGATCGATGGCGACGGGTGTATGCCAGAGAGAGCAGAAGTCTTTTAGCTCATCAATCGTTGGCCTGCCTGCCGACGACAGCCCGCCCGCCGGCATTTAATAAAGCTCCGCGATGGTCATTTTTCTCCGGCTGTTGCTGCCGCTGCATAGCAATGAGAGCTTCCATCTGGTAGGCCGCATCTTCGCTTTTTCTCGACATGTACTTCTGCTGTGAAACTGATTTACTGTGAAATATACATTCCCTGCAGTTACTCTTAATACACAGTGTCTCAAAAATACCAATCCACTTTTATTTTTTGAATAGCTTTGTGAAACATTCGCCGATGTTAATAATTATTATTGACGTGCAACATCGCAAAGAAACTTGACGTAGATGACTATAGTTTTGCCCACCTCACTGTAATACTTTTGCTACACTACTTTGTGAAATGCAGAAGTTATGCTTTGACTGTTTACAACAATGAGTTTATACTGGGTAGCCAATGCTAATGTTTTACGGACTGTTCAAAAAGTGGCTTGTTTTTTAGACACGGTGTATTTCGCAAGCTCGCAACGTTATTAAACACTGATCTGTTCATTCTGTTAAAAATTATAATTTGGCATTTGCTGCTGGAGGTAATGTGATATTTTCGGGCAAAGCCATCGAGGTATCTATGTGTAGATTTTCTTTGGTTTGAAGTGCGCTGCGCTTTGCGTGCTTTTTATACCTCGTTTACACGATCAAACAAACATCGAGCAATCATCGAGCAAACATCCAGCAAATGCATTCAAAATACACGTGCACGACGTGTGCTTTAATTGCTCAACGTTTGCTTGATGTTTGCTTCATGTAAGCTATGCTTTATGCATGCTTCATATTTGCTCGATGTTTGCTTGATCATGTAAACGGAGTATTAAGCCGAAACCACTCGATAAACGTTTTTACCCGCATTTGTTTGTCACACTGCTGTCGGGCGGTCAGTACTGGCGATTTGTGGCAAATTCAATAATCATATTTTATGAACCTTTAGAACTGAAAACAATATTACAATGCAGCGTCGTGAAGTGTTTTATTGGCTTTTCAATGACCTTAAAAGCTTGACCTTGAGTGACTTTGAAATGCTATTTTGGGCCAAAGTTCTCTGTTTTTATCGTAGGTTTGACTAGACTTTTCTGCCTCGTTTTCGAAAACACCTATGTGAAAATGAATGGAGATATTCTGATACTTTGACTGACAAAAATGTTTGTCTAGTATGCGCCGCGGCATTGTAAGGTTTAAGAGGTTATTCGCTAGGGTTCTCGCAAAATGAGACATCAGTAAACAGTATGATGGTTGAAAGCGATTAATTTTTAATGCTATTAGTTGCCTTGTCTTCCGAGCTTTAAAAATGAGGCCATAGTTGTGGCAAAAGCTTACGACGTAATTATTCAGCATGGACTATATAGTTTTCGTCGCTGTCGCGCCTGTCGTGAGCATTAGCTTAAATTTCTTGTGCGTGTTTTGCAGCCACGGCCTAAGTTGCGTCACATGTCGTAGGCTATGTATTGTGGGGGGATGGATGTCAGGTTGTGTGAGTACTAATCAGTCGGCATATGCGCCGCACGTATGGGTAGTGATCGATGTAGGCAGGGTTGTAAGCAATAGCCTACTTTTTCCAAGTCAGTTTTGCAATACTATTGCAATACTTTTTGCGATATTTCACTATCCGCCCTCCCCCCCAGTAAATTTTGATCGTTGCCACTGTGTAGAATTTTTTTTCCAAATTTTGGGTTGACTGCAAACTACGTGACAATATGGTCAACCCAGAGTTTAAACAATAAACATGCTCTGCGACATGACACACAACTGGATGTGTAAAATGAGAGATAATGTGCATTTCAAACGGCAACCGGTCTATGGCTGTTTATTGTCTCGTGGCGCAGATGGAATTAAGTTCATTATTTCGTATCGTATCTCTGCGTGAAAATAACACGCTTTAGTTGAGCGGTGGTCACATGAATGTGAATTAATAAGAGTTCGTGTGAAAAGCCTACTAATTTATGAATTGGTCACAACACAACGATATTTGTACTAGGACGAACGTGCAATTATGTCAGTCTAATAACCGGAGAGAGCAACCTCTGCTGAGACTGGTAATGATAAACAGTTTATATAACGCCAGTAGCAGTGGCGTATTTAGGGGGCACGGTGCGATGCCCCCTCCCTTTGGCCCGACCATGAAAATTTTTTACAGGCGACTTTATATAAAAAGGTGCGTTTTTTGCCATTTTCCAGCAAGAATTGCAAAATTCAACCATGTTTGATAGTCTTTTGTGTTTCCAAATTTCAGAAAAATGGGCGAATTTGCGGTTTCCATTCAACATTTAGAAGCAAAAAGTGTTTCAGTTTCAGGGAGGCTTCGCCCCCCTGACCCCCCAACCAGGAGCTCTGCCCCTGGACC
>Ga0209367_1004904_pt1 | contig 18542 bp, 14 predicted proteins | sample WorMetLIZISLAND2_FD_187412 | JGI IMG/M metagenome (GOLD analysis project Ga0209367, IMG submission 187412) | Marine gutless worms symbiont microbial communities from Max Planck institute for Marine Microbiology, Germany - Olavius geniculatus... ... | reverse complement strand
GGGGTCGATATTTTGGTCTTTCCATTGACTTGGCACATCGCTTATACAACAGCTTGTTGCTACCGTACAAGCCGTGATGACGTTAAACGTACCTTAAAAAACTGGTGGATTAAGTTCTTATACGTTTTATACGTTTGCATTTTTGCATAATGCTAAAAGCCTATATGGGTAAGGTTTTTACACGCAGCTAAAGCTTGTTGAGCCTGTTGATGAGATGAGATGTTGGAGTGAATAGTCAGGAAGCACGCGTGTAGATTTGATATCAAAACACTGTTAAGTTTTCAAACATACATACACTACTTTTTTATCAGAGTATTTAAAATTTCTACGTTTATTTGAGTAGATTTTGGGGGGCCACTACTTTTACTTCTACTCAAGTAGAATTTTTGACTACTTTATCTAACACTGAGAATTTGGAATTTTTTGGAAGTATGGAGCTAGCAATCTGCTGGCTTCTGGTGGTACATACTGGTTCATGCATACAGTGAAGCCGGAGACGGGGCAAGTGCGTCAGTCGTCACTGGGTCTATGGACAATGATCGCTATCGCTGTCGGTGTCATTGTCGTGATTGTCATCGTCATCGATGTGTCTTGCTACTTCATGAGTGGCTGCGGCATCACAATGTGCATCTGTATTAAGCTGTGCGACCGCCAACCGGCCACTGATGACGCTGATGACACGGCCGAACTCAAGCAGACTAATAATAGAAACAACGACGTCGAGGCTCAACAACCGACGACACCCGACGATGGGTAAAGACATGAACTCCTATACTCTTATACGGTTGATGAGTAAAGCATACCGACTAACAACAGGATACTTCCTAATAAGCTACAATGCTTAAATAGCTGGTTTAGACGACGCCACTGAGCAGCTCCCTATAGGCAGGAACGTGATTGGCGGTTGTGTTAAAATGTTCAAATCCCGTCGTAGTTAAAACTATGTCGGCTAACACGTAATTAAGTTTGTGTGTCATAATAAACGTGTCACTTAAAGTAAAATATTGCAAAGCGGTTGAGTGAACAATTTCCGCAATGATGTGGTTTTGGAGGCGAGCGAGCAGTGAAGAGACAGCAGGAGCGAAGGTGAGCAAAAAGCAGGAGCTCGAGAAGCAAGTTCTTGAACCTCGCGAGAGAGAGAAAGAACCTCTCATTCAACACCCTTCGCAGCAGGACACCGCCGGGTACAGTACAACTTCACGAACACTTAGCGCTTCTACACTCTGACTCCAAAAGTTATCTTTTCATTTTTGTGATATTTTTATCATATTTTCATATTTCGTCTGATTTTACTAACTTTTGGTAGAAACATAGCCGACTTTCTTTAAGTTTCTTCAAATAATGTTTGCTTTTGTGTACAAAAATATCTAATCATGTTTCCATCAGAGACCCGCTGAAGAAGCCGTTGATGTCCGAGGGCGGCGATGTTAAGCAGATGGACACGGAGCAAGAACAGCAGCAGCAGCAGCAGCCAGTGGAGGAGGCGGATGAGTCGTGTCATGAGTTGAGTGATGACAATCCGATTGAGAACGATGTTGAGCACACGCCGAGCGTCGACGAGCTGGCGGCAGCAGGCTGCAACAAGTCAATGTCAGCCGACTCCGGAGCAGAGATCATCGGATCGCCTGATCAACACGTCACAGGTAGCATTTCATACGAAACCTGGTCGTCATCTGCCATACCCGACACAGGTGAGTGAGTGTGCCTCGTTTTAAGCTTAACCAGGCATTTCGCTACTCGATTCACTTTACCTACTTCTGAGGGACGGAAGATTGAGTTGACTTTTGTAGTAGGTCATAGTAGGTTGGTAGATAATATACCGAGATTGTTCGATTGTTCGCAGAAATTACCCAATAGGCTACCCATGATACCATAGTAACAAGTTGATAGCGACAACTGGTTCCAGGACCTTTTTGTAATGTTTGTTTGTGTCTTTGTGAAGCTTCTAACTGAGATTGCTTTAGCTTAATTCCATGTGATGGATGCGCATTGGCCGCACGCACTATGCTGTTGTCTCATCGCTCATCTCAAAGGAAAGTAAATTGTTCATTGTTCGCAATTTCGGTAAAAAAGTGAAGTCCGGCAGGCTACATTATGATGTTTGATGTTTGTGTGCGGTGCGTGCAGCGGACCCTATGTCTGTGGAGTCACCGGACCAGGGCTTGGCTGACTCAGGCAAAGACTCACCGATACAGTTGACCACGGACGATACTGCTTCACCACCACACGAGCCGACACTGGCGCTTGTCGACACTGCTAACACGGTAGTCAGCTTGTACAGCCAACTAACTGGCAGTTATAACCACATGTTCTTGAGGCTGCTCAAAAGTTGCATTAATTTATTTATATGTGCATTATGTTGATTATAAGTCATTGGCTCAAAAATGAGGGTTCTGGCTCGAAATCTTTATAGATAAGAGCCTAAAATTTGCCCATGGGCGCGAAGTAGGCTTTGCATACTGATCATATCGCAGTCATTTCTCGAACGAACTTTTTTAAAGACGCATTTAAAACAATGATGTACACAAAGAGTGTACATCATTGTTTTAAACGTGTCTAACATCTTGCTATCGACAGTCATCGCTATTAAACCGCTTTCGGTTGAAGCCAAATGATGTCCAAAATTTGTATTTTCAATAATATTTTTTGATTACAATAAAAACAGTATAAGAAATTTAAATTTTGGACATAATTTGGCTGACATGATTTGGCTTTATACGAGCAGTTTGATGGTGATACTATGGAAACAGGGCCGGATTAAGACCAGATTGGGCCGGATGCGGTTGTTCAGAAAAAGGCTTATTTGTATTTGGTATTCAAGACCGACCAAGAGATTCGTATATTATAGCCTACTAGCAACGATCCACGGCGAACAGCCCTTTACTGAACGCGGTATCACATACTGGTGGTCAAGATTTTTGCAGTTTTATATCTCCAACCGCAATGTCACGTATAAACTAAGCCGCGTATAAACTAAGCAGTTTTCAATGAATCAAGTGAACGTGATCCAAAGCTGCCACATTATCATACAGCCAGTGCGAGTGATAAACCCCTTTCTTCTCTCCCCGCTTCCTCTTTTCCCTTTCCTTTTCCTAAATTCCTCCCCTCATTGTCCTTTTTTTTCTTTCCTTTGTTTCTTCATTCCTTGCCTTTACTTCCCTTGCCTAAAATTAATTGCCCCTTAAAACGAGTTATTGGGCCTTGGGTAGCGCTGTCAGCTCCTTCGGGGGTCTGGGCGGAGCCCCAGCCGAATTTGAATTTGGTGCATTTTGGCCTTAAAATATGACGTCTGGTGACGCCAATTGCAATCATTTTCGTAAAAATCAACTGAGCAAATTTGATGCAATTCAAACAATAAACACAAATCGTGACCATAATAGGAGACATTCATCGTCGGCGTTTGATAATTGATTTTGTGCGGGTGACTTGAACTTGAATTTGGGCGGATCCGTTGCCGGACACTTTTCTGGAGTGGAGATTGTCTTCTCATCCGTATCTATTCACAATCGTCTTTATTTTTGTTCTTTTTTTCATTTTTTTCTAACTATTTCACCAGACTGATTTGCACTGTTCATGTCGTCTGTCTGTGGGCCTTCTTTTCCAATCATCTGTTTGTATCTTTCTAGTGTTAGTCCTTTTACTGTGCTTCCTTCGCATTGAAATATGTGCCGTGTTGTTTTTTTGTTTTCCACAGATATGGGCCTATAGCACTGTTCATCTTTCTGTCCATAGTTTGGTGACGAGACTGCGGGTGTTAGCCTACCCGCTCAATTCGGGTGTTTTGGCAGACCTGCGGGATCACGTCCATCTTGCATGCAAGCAAGCATAGATGTAGCCAGGAATTTGTTTTTGGAGGCCCTTTTTTATTTCCTGCTATTTTTACCCTTTGTCCATCAGCTCTTTTTTTCTTTTTTAGCCGTTTTCTTCTGCCTTTTCCTCCAAATCCATTTATGGAGGATCTGTGTTAGGCCTATACACCGTGTCTCAAAAAACAGTCAAAATTGTTTTTGGCATAACTTTGTCAAAATTTCACCAACTTTGATAATTTTGGCACAGAGATGCCAATGACGACATCATTATGTACGGTTTACTCAATTACCACCTCACTTAATTTATGTCAACACACTACCGTGTGAAACACAGATGCTCCAAATTGTTACATTACGTGGCGATTATTTGTATCTGATGGCTCACCTTTGCGTCATCAATTCAGCAGTGGGTGCGACGTGGTTTAATAATTTTGAGGTATTAAATATTTAATGCTGAAAACAGCAAACAACAAAATAGTTGGCTAATGAGCTTAAAACACGTCTAATCGATGAGTAAATGCATTTGATCAGTCGATCGTTGATTCTGCTATCAGCCACTGGCGTTGCATCTAAGCCAATGCGTCTTTGTATGCGGAGCACACTTTGGCATAAATTCTAATTTGCAAGCGAGTTGTTATATAAACTTATAATTCTGTGAAATAATTTACATTTTAGTGTATTTTATGCCTAATTAACTTGTTACAGCCGATACAGTGTTTACGTGAGATAAAAACTCAGCATTATGCAACAATTTGGAGCCTCTATGTTTCACATAGTAGTGCATTGACATAAATTAGGTTAGGTAAAAAAATTAGTGCACCTTACATAATGACGTCGTCTTAGCCATCAGTATGCCCAAAATTATTAAAATTAGTAAAACTTTGACAAAGTTATAACAAAAACAATTTTGATTGTTTTTTTTTTGAGACACGGTGTATACAACTACGGGTTATCTGAACGAGGTCCAGGGCGGAGCCCGGGCCGCAAACCCATGTTTACACAGTTTGGACTCTTAAAACGTGTCTCATGGCAACATTTTAAGTCGTTTATGTGCAATGGAAATGGCTGTTATGAATTTTTTACTCTGTGGCCGTGGGCTTATTTCACAAATGGGCCGGATACTGCAGCATCATCAGCCCCATCCACATTAATCCGTGTAAACAGTGTAAACGTGCTTCTTAGATTGCAAAAATTCACGTGACAAAAATTTTTGTTGCAATCGCTTAATAATTGACAGCGACAGGATCAGTAGGTTATGGTTTCGCGCCAAATGTTGGTGGTTCGTTCACAAATTCTATAGTTATTTCGAACGAGAAGTTGAGTTCTGTGTCGTTGGAAACTGGTCTCTGGGCTACATTTTACATGTAAATGTTTTTTCGCTTTCACGTATTTGTATTTGAATTGTGTTTGTAGTTTTGTTCCAAGTCCGACTAATACCAAACACTGTTGGAACTTTCTAAATTGTTTTGCCAATGACATTATGACACGTCAGCTATATCATAGTTCACGCAGCTATTATTTGTCCAATTGTAACGAACGAAAAACCAGCACAACAGTTAATTACTGTCATGCAAATATGTTGTTGCATAAATTTACTTTGTTCTATTTGTAAATGTTGCTTTTTTGCTTTAAACCCATTGGACCCAGCCGCTTTTTCAAAATCTGGGCGCTTGGCCGTGGCTTCATATTTGCCGCGCTAGAACCGCCATTGTAGTCACGTCATCTGCACTGCAGTCGTTTACTTGTGTATTTGACATGAAGTAAATGCAGCAAGTGAACGTAGGTGATGTATATGCAGGCTGCAGTGACAAGTGCTGACGAAGGACCACAGCAAGCACAGCAGCACGACGAAGTGGCTACAGACACTTTAGTAGATATCTAGATCATCATCATCTCGCTCTCGACGGCCGTCGACACTTGATTGACGTCATGATCAGCGTGATTTTGATGCCAACTGCCTCAGCCAGTCCGAGTTGTCTGACTCGTGAAACCGATCTCATTCGGCAGACGCTTCGTCTCAGGCGTCTGAATGCTTTGCTGTTTTAATAACACCCGCACTTCCAACCAGTCTCCTGGTGTCTGAACTCAAGTGGCTTTATACGGCAATGTTCTGCACAAAATTAGTCTGGAAGGCCGAACGTGCGCTGATATCTCCAGGTAAAGCAGTGTCTAAAACTAGAAATTTGGGGCTGCCCGGCGCCCTAAGTTTGATTGGGGGAAATTTCAGGGGGAGAAGGGTGAAATTCCCCATGTGGCAAAGTCACGCTGCCCGAACTCAAATGCATTAGCATACGCAGAACGCACAATGTCCACTTAGGGTAGGTCAGCATCCGCGCCTGCAACTTTGTTGTTAGAGGACAAAAGTTCGAAATTTGGTTTTGCTGAACCCAACCGCCCAACCGCCGCAATCGGGCTAAATTTTGCATGTTTTTGGCCCCTAAAATTTTTGAGGGTAGCTCCTCTCGGAAATTTTGGACATGCATTATAAAATTTGGCCTAGTACTGATCACCGTGCAAAATTTCGCGCGAATCGGTCGACGCATCTCGGAGATCTCAGGATTGAAATAAAAATAAAGCATCTTCGGCGCTAAAACATAAGCCCGCTCCGCAAGCTGTCGCTTCCGGGCGGACTATTAATGGTTTGTCTCGTGGAGTGTTACTATTTACTGAAATAAAAGGTGCATTTTGTAGCCCACGCAGTATGACTGATTCGATAGATTAAGAACATTTGATGTTATAATAAAGTGACATCAACTACAGCACTTCTAACCATAGGCTGCTCCCGCGGTCAAAAATTTTGAGAGTTGATACACTTTCTTTTGAACATTTTTCCCCTTTCTCAATTCGCTTCTCAACTTGCACATCCTCGAGTAACAGGTCAGCGCACTTGCGCATACACATCAAAATGTGCTTGTAAAAGGCAGAACTTTGTCGATTCCAACTACATGTATCTGCAGCGCTGCATCGTTCGTCTCATTGTCACAGACAAAATAAAGCGAGTCATAATGGACAAACATGGCGCATAGATCTACTGATCGCGGGAAACGTCAGTAGTCTGTTGTTGATGTTTTGTGCTCTGTGTTCCGTGCGTGTGTCTGAACGACAGACTGTAAGCTTACTACAAGTTTGAATGTTATTATAGCAAACACAGTCCGACAACTGGAACTCTGAAGATGAAGATTTTAAAATTTTAATGATCAAAATTATATACTTTGTTAGCTGCAGTGCTGAAAACAGACAAAATGTTTACTGACCTACTTAAGTTTACTTAGGAAGTAACTTCTCTTTTGGCCGAATAATGTAAATTATTATTATTAGATTAGTATTATCAAAGTCGAATTGTCGGTGTGTGATATAGGCTACGGTGTTAAGAGCGTGACTGTACAATGTAATGTCGGGGCTGCCTGCTGCTGCATGCAGCTTTAGTCTGCGCTCGCATAAACCTCATGATGCCTATCTCTTTAATTTGTTTTTTACGGTTTGTTTGATTTGATGGGCAGTAGGAGCACGGTCGTGGAATAAAATTGGGAAATGGGGTATTTTAGCAACTTATTTGTTGGGGACGCCCCTAATATTCGGACCTAATTTATAACGTGCAACGAGCTACGGGTTAGGTGGTAAAGTATCACGCCGATCGGCCAGTTGCCTAGGAGATCTCGCTTTAAAACATTAGCAGTAGACATGAGAGCGCTCAAGCGGCCTAAAAAGGCCGAACTAAACCTCTCTGACACATTGACAACAAACCACAAATGTCGTTTTACATGTAACAATGCAGTAGTCTAGCCTACTGCTGATATTTGACATGCATGCCTAACACTGTTGTAAGGGCGACTGTCAAAGTCGATGAGAAACCCTAGATTTGGGCACCGTAGCTCCCAATCGAAGCAATCGACTTAAAATTTGATCTGGATGATTATATCGGCGGTGTGACTCTATTCGCCAAAAATGGTACAAATAGGCGCAGCGCGGCCGGCGGGGCAAAGGGGTGAAATATAATGTTCGATGTACAAAACATCAGTTTATACACTTGTTAAAGGCGACATACAATGACTGACACATCCAAAACAGCAAAAATCATAAAAAGGTAATACCACTCACCATCACATCGCCTATGTGCCGGGACGTTAAACCCTACTCACTCACTGATTCCTATTGGTGGACTATTGTAACCATGCGTCTAACTTGCGCGGTTACGGAGATATAAAGCCTCAAAGTTGCATTTGTTCACGTTTAAGTCCAAAAGTTCACTGCGCATGCTCCGTGTCACGTGACCTGTAGATAAGGGGTCCAAAATGACCACATATTTGGAATTCGTGTGGCCATATTGCCTATTCACTATGCAACTTTTATGGAGCTATTGGGACGACTTAGCGCCGTTTATACAGGGTGCGGCAGAAAAAAGTAGCCCCCTAAAGTTTTTTGCTGTTTTCTCAGCAACCGTTTAGCATTTTAATTTGAAAATTTACAGATTTATTTACTAAATTGTTTTACGGCTAATTGCCAAATAAAATTTGATTCCATTGAAAAACGACGAAGTTATAGATTTTTTAACATGACCGCTTACCGATTTTTCAGCGTGAAAAAATGTTCAAGCTACAACACCAGTTCAATAACATCGTTGAAACAAGTCAAACAACAGAGTTAACTAATGATCAGATGACAAAATTCCATTGTCACTGTAAACGAAGTGTCCACCGACAGCTCCAAGCTCCAACAGAAGCCTTCAGTCGGTCGCTTAACTTGAGAAGTCTTTCACAGTCTTGTCGATCGGTCCTTATGGTAGGTTGCTCCAGATAACCTAAAGCGATTCCTTGAATTCCGCGATTGTTTTTGGCTTTGTTTTAAGCTTGCGGTAAGCTCCAACATTGCACACCACACGTGATAGTTCACCGAGTTTGCATTCGGCGAATTTAGAGGCCATTGGTCTTTTCTGATGAAATCTGGACAGTTGGCCAGCAGTCAGTTTCCTGCGCTGCGCGCTGTGTGTGCTGGTGCGCTGTCCTGCTGGAAGATGAATCCGGTAGGCAGCCGGCGATTGCTTGAAAAGAACGACAATTTAGTGATAATTTATAAACAAAATAAATTGCTGTTTGTCAAAGCGTCACTGTGACGTCATCGGCAACCGGTTTTTGAAAATTAAATAGCATTTTTAGCTTAAACATTTTTAATGCTGAAAAATCGGTAGGCGGTCATGTTCAGAAGTCTATAATTTCGTCGTTTTTCAACAGAATCTTATTTCACTTAGCAGTTAGATGTAGAACGTTTCTTTAAATGAATCTGCAAAATTTCATGTTAAAATTCCAAGCGGTTGCTGAGAAAACGGCAATAAAACTTTAGGGGGCTACTTTTTTTGCCGCACCCTGTATATTCGAAGGAAAACATGGAACATCTGATTACCGGTCGCAGAAAAAAAGTAATTTTCCAGAGTGACTACCCTACGGTGACGCTGCTCTATTGAACGCTAATTAGGCGCACGTTGATAATGGCTGCAGGCAGATACCTTGCATTCAAAATTGCGGCCAAACGGCTGCAGATAAAGACATGGTTACTTTTGGCGAATAGGCCTAGATCATTGATACAAAAGTAGGCCACTTATATAAGCCTACGTATAGCAAGTTAATAGTAAAACCACGCAGCTGAGCGGTTTGGTCACAATTTGCAATGCAAGCATTTGGAGTGCAGTCATCATTAGGGCCTACCGTCGTTTTGGCAGAAGAGAGGAGTTGTAGGCCTAATACTACAAAATTCCAGTTGCATTTGCAGCTTTTTGCCTCTGCCACATTGTTAAAAACCGTCCCAGGGTTCCAGTACGTTTTAAACATTATCACTATTGCTGACAGTGCAGACGCGAACGCGGACGGTACCTTGCGGACTCGTACCCAAAATTTCAGGATTCGCACATCTCTGGCTAGTTGCACTATCACTTAATTTGGGTATGATCCATGGATCATATGGATGATTTGTTTGTAAACATTGTATGCAGAAGAACTATATAGTGAGTTACTTCATTTCAAGCTGTGTCATACTGCTATTGATTACCAAACAGTATACCGTCATATAGACCTACCGCGCAAGCCATTCTGTTTGGTACTGGCCACAGCTGCACAAAATATGCCGAGTCCTGTCTGAAACGGTACCGGCCCGCTATTCCGCATAGGCCTAGATAAATAAATAACAAGGCAAAGGCACGTCCTAACACTGCAGGTAATTGCAACTAACTTACGGCGAGAGTAGTAGTTAAAGTATAAATACAGAGAGAACTTAAGGTACGGTGGAGGAACGCTTTGGAGTAAAAGCTAGCTCTAGGTGAGGAACCACTGGGTGAGAGATAACTGATAGGGCCCAATTTGCTATTATTCACTAATAGAAAGTGGCACGCACCCTTTCAGATTACATGAAAATTATCGACCTTGAATGAACTAGAAGGTCACGTACTGCATCTGGACCTGCTAGGCCTATAGGCTGTAGTGCGTCTTTCCTAGCGATAGCTGAGCTTCTTATTCAATATGTTTGCATGTTAATGGCTTGTTGCAAATGCGCGCAAAACTTCAAAAATTTATTGTGACATAAACGTGAAATAAACACTCGTTTAGCTACATGAAACTTTCATGAAATGTTGAATAAAATCAGAGGCATCCATCCCCCTCAGCGATAGCAGGCAACCTTTCCCCAACTCTGACCTCCAAGTTGGATGCCTCTCCCTTTCCCCTTCTCCCTCTTTTCTTCCTCCTTTTTCCGTTCTCTCTTTTCTTCCCTCTTCCCATCCCCTCTCCTTTCCCTTCTTTCTGTCCTTCCTTTCCCTGTTCCTCCTTTTCTTTTCCCCTTTTTATAAGAAGAACCCTTCCCTTGAATCCAGCTACATGATCTGCGGGAGGCTCGATTTACTTTAGAATGCATTTGCCTCTAACTGTTAATTAATGATGAAGTTTATTCGCCATGACAGTACAAACAAAACAAGTAATTTGAGCAAAGCTCACGAAACATGTGAAAGTCTATAGCAGTTCCGGTTCAGTAGTCACCCATCGTAGTACTAACCGGGCCCGGCGTAGAGTAACTTCGTTTCAGTCGAAACGCGTTAACCAACTACGCCACACCACCAATGCCAGTACTGTGGCGCCACCTTGTGAATGATATAGACTTGCGCAGCCGAAATCTTTGAAGTCTTTGATGCCCGCCTGCGCTTGGCTCCATGAACCTAGGGGATCGGGACTTAGACTGCTGAAATCTACGTTTAATACTGAAAATTTCATATGCAGGTTGTCTTGGTCTAACTCCAGCCATTTCATCGCAATTCAGTATTGAAATGTGCGCAGCATCCAAATATTGCGAAAAATTCACTGAAAACCCCTTTTCGGGAGGTTTAAGGTCATTCAAGGTCATCGACGTTGACAACAATAAAAAGCCTGCCACCAGTGCTTGTTATGATAAGCAGCATGTCTGTGCCTATCTGCAACCGTGTTCACGCTACACGAGATAATTACGGTAAAATAACCACTTTTTAGGAGGTAGCTGTCTTTGACGCCCGCCTGCGCCGGCCTCCTTGAACCTAGGGGGTCAGGACTTGAACTGCTAAAATCTACGTTGAATGCTGAAAATTTCGTATGCAGGTTGTCTTGGTCTATCTCCAGCCATTTCATCGCAGTTCAGTGTTGAGATGTGCCCTGCATCAAAAAATTGCGAAATATTCACTAAAAACCTCTTTATGAGGGGTTCAAGGTCGTTCAAGGTCATTGATGTTGATAAATCCAAAAAGCCTGTCACCAGTGCTTGTTATGATAAGCAGCATATATGTACCTATCTGCAACCGTTTTCACATTATTCGAGCCAATAACGGCAAAATGACGTCGTTTTTAGGGGGGGTACCGCTCTTTGACGCCCTTGTTTGAGGGGAACCCCTGCACCCACTAGCACGAAATTTTGTCATGATAAACTAGAGACCTGTGACAGCCCACAATGAAGATATCGTGATCCTAGATTGCACCGTTTTGATACAGTCCACGAGTGTGACAGACGTACAGACGCCCAGACGATGGCAAAGACGCGCGAAGCATTCTGCTTTCGCGCGTAAAAAGCCATGCAAGACAATATATGTTTTATGGCAATTAATTCAGTAGGATTATTTCCATGCCATCCATAATACAGTATTGTCCTTAAATGAATAACAAACAACAAGAACAACTATTTCAAATTAGGCCTACATTTTTTTTTTGCTAGAAACGGAGAAACACATTGGCACGATTAGACTTATTAGTGCAAGTGCTGGTAAAAAATTAACAACACAAACAACGAGCACTCTTTCTGACAGCTTTTTCCCATTTCCTCATGGTACAAAATCCATAGCAGACTACCGATCACCATCAACATCTTACCATTAACTTATTTATCTTGCAATTCCCTGCAGTGCTAGGACGTGCCTTTGCCTTGTTACTTACTTATTTTTTCTAGGCCTATGCGTGATTTTAATTGGCAGTGCAGTTTTAATACACTCGCATTTCCGTTGTTGACTTTCGTTAATCGTTAATTTGGCGAATTGCACATGTGTTGGTGTAACTTTTGTAGAGCAACGTAGAACATAAGATATCTGTGTAGTTTGCTAAATATCGGAATAGCGGACCTTTGAAATAGTGGACTCGAATCTCTGAAACAGTATTCACTGTCATATGGATTGCTGTTGGATTGCAGACCTAATTGGTTAAAGGTGCTTGTTGTTAGCGGAGTTGGTCAAGAGTTAGTGCATTGATCTAGTGCGAGGCTTTGCCAACTATTTGTCTGTACCCATACCCAGGTCCAGAATGCATTGTCACAGTATTGTCAGTTGCTGTACTAACAAATTATACTACCAACACTGCCTGTGCGATTTACTGCATTTTTTGAAAGTGCTGTTTTATTTAGTATATGTCAGTGTGTGAATTTGTTCTGCACTTTTTGTTGTTAACAGCATTATCAATACAGGGAACTTTTGCTATGGAAGCCTCCGAAGCTCTTCGATTTCCATCTATTCACTTGCCATTTGGAAAAGAAAAGCAGCAATTAGTAAGTAACACTGTGTCAGCCAGTCAACATTGCCTAGCCTGTTTTAGAAGATTGAAACTTATCCAGCGATGTGCTTGTACTCAAGACATATTTCAGTTTATTTGGTTATTACGCGCGAAAGCAGCTACTGCTTTAGCATGTCTTAGCCATCGCAATTCTGTCCGTCCGTCCCTCCATCACACGGGTGGATCAGTCAAAAACGGTGCAAGATAGGATCACCATATCTTCACCGTTGACTGCCTGGCAGACTCTAGTTTCAGGAACTGTAAAGCTTTTCCATAAATTCGAAGGGGGTCACCCTGAATGAAGGTGTTAAATGAGAGGGGGTAGGGAAAATTTGCTATTTTCAGCCAATAAATCTCTGTATTTCAGAAATGGTGCGAGATAGAGCCTAGGTTACTATTAATCACTAATAGGAAGTCGTACACTGGCTCTCGATTGCCACTGAATTCAATGACCTTGGATGGCCTTGAACGTCCAAATAGGGGTTTTTGTGAATTTTTTGGCGATTTCGGGCGGCAGGACATTTCAAGAGTGAATTGCTCCAAAATCAATTGAAATAGACATGGAGAAGCTGCATATGAAATTTTCAGCATTGAACGTAGATTTCGATGGTGCAAGTCTCGATTTTCTAGGTTCAAGGAAACCTGCGCATGATGGCACCAAAGAGCAGTACCCCTCTAAAAGTTGTTATTTTACCATTGTTGGCCAGTCCTTCGTCAAAATGGTTGCAGATAGGTATGGGCATGCTGCCTATCACAACAAGCTCTAGTGACGAGCTTTTCAGTCGTATCAACATCGATGACTTTGAAAGACCCTGAACTGCCAAAATGAGGGATTTTTATTGATTTTTCCGATCTTTGGTTGCAGTGCACACTCCAAGAATGAACTGCGACGAAATGGCTGACAGTTTGCAAACAGGAACTGCTATAGGCTTTTGCGCGTCTCGTGAGCATTAGCTCAAATTTCTTGTTGCTTCTGGTTTTAGTGATAGTGATATTAATGGTGCAGGCAGTGCGTTAGTTTGTTATAAGAACCTTATGTTAGTCCAGCTGCAATTTTGGCTGTTGTCAGATTAAATGGATTGTTGATCCGCTTTTGTTGACTGATGCTGATGTGCATCGGCTGATGACAACTCTGTTGAGGGAGATGGAATGTGGACTTAGCCGTGATCCACAGCAACGTAAACTGACGTCATTGCAGATGGAGAATACTTACGTTCGCTCTTTGCTTGATGGAAAAGGTCTGCATTGCTTTTACTACAGTGATGTATCGGCTAACATTGACAATGACAGTCATCATTTGATTGTTTTTTATGATTATTTTATTTATTTGTTCCAGGATACTGATACCAAGTACATACCAAAAGAATTTGTCCCAAATTAATCCAATTTTATTTTAGTTTGTTGTTTTGCTAATAATAATGAAATATTTGTTACTTTTAAGTTTGTAAAACTTTGAAATCTATGAATTTACAAATTTTTGCATATTTATTTGATGTGCTCAGTATATAGCAGTGGTCATTCTAATAGCTTAAAATGAAAACCATGAAACTCATCAAGTTGTCTTTTTAAAAATCTGGATATGTAGCCAAAAAACCAGTAAACTCACAGCTGGTTGGCTTTTTAAAACAAGAAATTTGCGCTAATGCTCACGAGACACACGAAAGCCTGTAGCAGTTCTGGTTCACTAGTTTAGCTAAAAATTGGGGTGTTCACGCTAAGTTAATATACAAATACCAAATTCTTTATTTAGATCGCATAACGATAGTTCCGTGGCGCCACTTTGCGAATGATATAGACTTATGTAGCAGCCCAAAATCGCCAAAAATCCATAAAACCCCCTATTTTGGCGTTCAAGGTCATTCAATGTCATTGAATTCAGCGCCAATCGAGAGCCAGTGTATGACTTCTTATTAGTGATTAATAGTAACCTACACCCTATCTCGCACCATTGCTGAGATACAGTGACTTATTGGCCAAAAAGTCGCACATTTTGCCCACCCTCTCTCATTTAGCGCCCTCATTTGGGGTGACCCCTTTGAATTTATGGAAAAGCTTTACAGTTCCTGAAACTAGAGTCTAAAAAGATGAATTTGTAAACAAACTAATAAATCACAGTTTAGAAACCTTGTCATTTTTATGCGCGAAAGCAGCTACTGCTTTCAGTATGTCTTAGCCATCGCAATTCTGTCTCTCCGTCTGTCCATCCGTCTGTCACACGGGTGGATCAGTCAAAAATGGTCTAAGCTAGGATTACCAAATCTTCGCCGTCGGCTGTCTGAAACTAGAGTCTTCCAGGCAGCCGACGGTGAAGATTTGGTAATCCTAGCTTAGACCGTTTTTGACTGATCCACCCATGTGACAGATGGATGGATGGACGGACAGACAGAATTGCGATGTCTAAGACACACTTTCGCGCATAAAAATGACAAGGTTTTTATACTGTGATTTATTAGTTTGTTTACAAATTCATTTTTTTAGTGTACATTTTACTGCAATAGTGTTTATATCAAGTGTTTGTATGCTTCAGAGAATGGAGACTTCCTTGCGTTGGATCTCGGTGGAACAAACTTCCGGGTGTTGCTGTGTCGAATGCGTGATGGACATTGTGAGAGCACGAGTAGAAACTACAACGTACCGAATGTCAAGCTGTATGGCCCTGCATCAGCTGTAAGTTTGTGTCAGTCTGTATCATGCATTTTATTTTCTTTCGTGGATATTTTATTTATTCATTTCAAGAACACAAGCACTTCACAGTACCCTACATGTACAGAAGAAAACTCATCATTAACAGGTAATTTTTGAAAAGTTAACTTTTTAAGTTGAAATTTTTAAACGTTGCCAGCTGTTTTTCTTTTGCATTGCTTTACCATTGTAATTAACGCTGACAAGAATATCTTTTGTATGGTGTTCTGTCATTATCCATCTGGCTACTGTTCGCACTGTTTATTAATCTTCTGCATTTACTGTGATTAAAATATATTGTTAGATGCAGTGCACTATTTGCTATGAATTCTGTATTTTGTGATATCATTTGTACTTATTATAATCATTTATACCCATTATACATCTGCACTACCTTGTACTTTTCTGTGTTAATGAAGTGCTACCGTGCTAATAACTGTCACCAGAGTTTATCTGACTACTGGTAGTAACATTTGGTGTTCTTGCATGTGAAGGTGTTTGATCACTTAGCTGAAAGCATCTACTTATTTCTGAAGGAAGAAAATATGCTAAATGAGAGACTACCTTTAGGTTCGTATCCATTGCAAAGAAACTGTAGTTAATGCATATCGATTTAATGCTATTGTAATGTTTAATTATTACATACTTTTTTTAACAGTGTCATAGAGTAGCTTTGATGATTTTTTAGATGTTCTGTTTTTATTTATAGTTTGTAAAAATAGTTTTTGTTTACATGTAACTACCTGCATGTGTGAGGAAATATATGGCACAGTTGAGTCAGCAAATGACACAGTTTCCTACCTTCATTGCAATGGAAAATTAATTGTACTTATGTGAATACAGGCTATAGAATATAAGCATAGTGTGGCTGATTAATGAGGTGGTATGTCTGCTGACTGCTAGTTGTTTGATGACTTAGGCAATGGATGGCTGCATAGTGTACTGTGGTATCATTAGCTCATGCCAGTCAACTGAAACTCCCATGATTGTAAAGCACTTCTGGCCGTGAGTCTGACTCATGTAAGGAGCACTATATAACGTACCGGGCTCTTTACCTTTTTTGGTTAAATTGTGCACGTATTTCAGGCTTCACATTTTCATTTCCAATGGTGCAGGAGGGACTGAAGAGTGGCGTTCTCGTGACGTGGACAAAAAGTTTTGCATGTCCTGATGGTGTGGGGGAAGATGCTGTTAAGATGCTTGAAGACGCTATTGCTCGGCGAGGAGTGAGTCCCCAACTGTGACTGTAATGCAGTGCGCTTGTTTCCAGGGATGTGGTCTCGGTCGAGACGTCTCGGTCTCGAGACGGTCTCGAGATGTACCAACGTCTCATCTCGGTCTCGTCTCAGACAACATCCTCAATGTCTCGGTCTTGGACTGATGTGTCTCGGGTCTTGTCTCGGTCTCGGAGCAATGTGTCTCGGTCTCGGTGCAGTAGGTCTCATCTCGGGTCTCGAGCCATTGCGTCTCGTTGAGACATTTTGTGCAGGCGCGCGCTCTGCATACTGTAGCTGCATTTAGAGTGATATTAACCAGCATGACATTTGTGGCTTAGAAATATTCGTTTACAGTGTTTTTTGTCTTTCATTTACTTATTTATCATAAAGCAGAATTATGTCATGTTAATCTTTTTCATCATAAAATGATCTAGTCGCAGTGAAGATAAAGCACATGATGTCAGAATGAATACTGTCCATTAAATGTAGTCGACGTATAAGGCTATAATCACCTGTAGTTTACTAATTTCAGTTGCTTGCAAATTGCGAGAAACATAATGGCTCATGTCTACAGCACCGCAGTTGCAATTCTTTATGGTGCAAGCCGTTAATTATTCAGCGACAATGTCAAAATAAAGTGCAAAAACCCACAATATTATGGAAAGCACTTATCATGGTGCATGGTGCGCTTACCATTACTTGAGTCAGCAAATTGACCATTATCATTACTAACTAGGCCAAACCGCCAGTTGCCTAGTGCGTATTATTGGAGTCCCAGACAAAAGGCCACTGGGACAAAAGGCCACCGGACAGAAGGCCACAGTTATAGATGTTGACTCAGTATAACTAAGTGCTGCCTGGAAGACTCTAGTTTCAGGAGCCATAAAGCATTTCCATAAATTCAGAAGGGGTCATCCTGAATGAGGGCGCTAAAGGAGAGTAGGTAGGAAAAATTTGCGATTTTTGGCCAATAAGTCACTGTATTAGTGCAAGATAGGGCCTGGGTTACTATTAATCACTAATACAAAGTCGTAAACTGGCTCTCGATTGCCACTGAATTCAATGACCTTGGCTGACCTTGAATGCCAAAATAGGGGTTTTTATGGATTTTTTGGCAATTTTTGGCTGCGAGACACATTTCAAGAGCCCACTGCGTTGAATTACTACAGATAGACCAAGACAATCTGCATATAGAATTTTCGGCATTAAACGTAGATTTCAACGGTCTAAGTCCCCGGTTTTAAATGATAATCTTTTAAATGATAATCGTTCACTATGCTGTTTCTGCTATTTTGAGCCTAATTAACAATAACAATTAGGCAATCATTCTTCATTGTCTCAGTAATTGCTCACTACTCGAGTAAATGGGAAACCGGCGGTAAGCTATAGCAATGAAATGTAGGCCTACCGATAACTAATAAACGTGACGTAACTGACATTAACAAATTTGTACAACTTATTAAACTGTTATTGTGTAATTTTTTGTTGTCATGTTTGCCGTATTAATTTCATCATCGTCACTTGTGCATTAGTGGTTATATTTTTATCCAACATTATTAGTATTCACAGCATTACAACATCGTTATTTATTTACAAGCACAAAAAACGCCAAAGTCCTATGTCGTATAAAAATAACATTTAAAAAAGTATCAAACTTAGTGAAAATATTAAACATAAATTAGCTCAGCAAAAAAAACTGAACTACAAACCTATTATATAATTTTGTTAAATACGTTTTGGTGAAAAAGTGGCCTTTTGTCCGGTGGTCTTATGTCCGGTGGCCTTTTGTCCAGGGG
>Ga0209367_1004903_pt1 | contig 18543 bp, 9 predicted proteins | sample WorMetLIZISLAND2_FD_187412 | JGI IMG/M metagenome (GOLD analysis project Ga0209367, IMG submission 187412) | Marine gutless worms symbiont microbial communities from Max Planck institute for Marine Microbiology, Germany - Olavius geniculatus... ... | reverse complement strand
TGTGCTGACGCGCCGTCCTGCTGGAAGATGAATCCAGTGGGCAGCCGGCGATTGCTTTAAAGGAAGGATAATTTAATGATAATTTATAAACAATATAAATTGCTGTTTGTCAAAACGTCACTGTGACATCATCGGCAGTAACGTGTAACCAGCTTTTAAAAATTAAATAGCATTTTTAGCATGAACATTTTTGAATGCCGAAAAATCGGTAGGCGGTCATGTTAAAAAGTCTATAACTCCGTCATTTTTTAACGGAATCAAACTTTCTTTGGCAGTTAGATGTAAAGGATTTCAGCAAATAAACATGTAAAATTTCAAATTAAAATTCCAAGCGGTCGCTGAGAAAACAACGAAAAACTTTAGGGGGCTACTTTTTTGCCGCACCCTGTATTAACGTCAATATGCCGTGAGTTTAATAGTTTTGGCTGCTACCTTTTTGGTGCGTGACTGATAACGGCAGTGCACTGTTCATTGCTGAACGTAACTACAATTTCTCCAAAACTCGTGATCGGCCGCTAATTATCCGTGAAAATGTTTAGGCCGAGAAAAGATTTGTGTGATTTTGGTATGTCAACATCGTGGTGGTTTTGGTTATAATCTTTAAATTTAAAAGTGAAACGGTATGCAGCACGCAAAACACGATGGTCAAAAAAGTCGGTCGGGTATTCAGCTCGACACATGAAGTCAATTTGTTCATATAAAAGATCTACTAAGGCAAAATTCAGTCGTGCTCAACAGCAGTAGCAGCAGCTGAATTTGGTGAAACGAATAACGAAGACGAGGAGGACGACCTCGGGCTTGAACACGCACGCCAGCCAGCGCGTAATGAGCATTTGCTGCAGCCGACTCGCCGTCTCCACGTCAGCAAATGTTCATCCAAGCGCGCTCTTCGCCCGACCGTCGGTCGACGACGGTGGAATGAGGTTTCTGTGGCGAGCGCCTGCAGATAGAAACGTCGCAGTCCAAGTTAGCCTAGTCCTACACCCACGTGCCGTCGAAACCTGGAAACCGCCAGCTGCATGGACTGGCATCTCGTTATGCCCGGACGTTGCCATGCGACAGCTCTCTAACGTAGCTCGATTAGACAATTTCGGCGGCGCGGCTACGTTACGTCTACGTCATAGTGCCCGCAGCTGTGCCGACGGCGATGAGCGACTGTGCAGTATGTATTGGCCAGACGGCGTGGACTTTCACGTCTCGTTTATTGTCAATCGAACGACAAATTGCGCACGCGTCAGCCGTCACACAACGAACGCAGCTTGTTCGACGTCTGCAGAGCTCAGTGTCGACGTCCGTGCGAGAAGACTGTACGAGTATAGCTTAAAATACAGCGTACCAGAGCGCTTCCCTGCAGCGGCATCCGTTAGACAATTACAATCGATAGCAAACGTCTCGCAACCTGAGCATATAGCCTAAGTACCATAATAACTGTATACACCGGCAGCTTCACGGTTCGAACCACGTTTAAACAATAAAATTTTTTTAATCATGGCTAGAACTTACAACAGTCAGAAAAGATTTGCTGCCGACATATTATGCCAAGTTTACGTTTAAAAAGTAAAGGGTCGGTAACTTGTGACTGTAGTTCTGCGGTAGCCTATGACAATTTCACACGGACGGCGAGTAAACATTTGCTTTAACAAGAATCTTTATTCTATTCGCCGAGTTGTAGAATGTGCACGGACGATATTAGCGCTAACACCTCTCGTTGCCGCTGTGACATTTGAGTTTGAATCGGTTCGTTTAACTTGTCTGTTGCTGTTAGAAAAAAGCCGGACACTGTCCTACGTACACGCTGTTTCCCACAAAGAATAATAAATCATTTTCGTTTTATTGATTGTTTCAATAAAATCTGGTAAGCTAATAAAGTATAGGCCTACAAGACGTGGTCGCAAGCTGCAAGCTTAGGCGACAGCTACGATGCGGACGGGTGAGTGGACAGACGCAGACGCCACAAACACTCTGCCTTAATTTAAGGGTTGCTGTATAGCTTGCAGCTCGCGAGCCAATTTGCAAATTAATGCATGCATTATTTTCACTTCATTTTAGTTTGTTCCTGCACTACCTACGAATCGTATTAAACGTGAAACCTAAAAATTGCAGATTTAACTGTATTACATTTGATATATTTTGATATGAATAGATCGAGAATAAAACGACAAACTATAGGCCTATCTCGCTTGTGTAATGTTACCTGGTGAACTTTCGCAGCAGTGCGTTATAGTACTACGAGCTAGCAGGATATACGACGTTGTTTGTTCGCAGTTTGATTGCAAACGACAAATGGAAACTCGATGCCGCACAGGAAATTAAAGCGACGGGAAAGAAAGACGGCGCAGGTGATGCGTGCGAGCGCAACCTCCGCATCGGTGGATAACCTTTCGTCACAATCTCATATCTATCACGAAGTAAGGTCAAGGTCGGCAGCTTGCTAATAAGTGTAGCAATGAAAGATGTCAGACTGTCGTCATATAGAGTAGGCAGAATTCCGTATTACATCTCGAACAGCGAACTCTGCAGCCGGCCCACGCTGACACGCCATGCTCAGCCACCACGCCATTAGCGCTCGACCGACGCCGGCCACTCCAGCGTCATTTGCAGACTCGGCGGCCTTTTAACTGCGTTTCCGCCCAACCACACGTGCGTGCCATCTCAACGCGAGCGCGTCCATTGTTCGCCGCGCACGACATATAAAGGATCACGAACCGGATCGCATTTCCTTCCATTTTGCGTCCGTCCGTCCGCCTCGCCCGGTCATCCGCCGGGTCTTGGACTAGTCGGGGTTGAGGCCACTCGACGTTGCGTTTGATCGACATCATGCGTCTGCACACTGAACACAGCAGCAGACGCACTGTCCGGTGCAGACACTATAGCTCGTGATAATTGTTCAGCTACTGATGGACTGTGGTAGTGTCCAACTGATGCGTCAAAACCACTTTTCACTACCAACGTGTTCCATTCTTGACCTAATGGCACCTTAAAGCTATTATCTGAAATGACGGACCTATTGGTCGCAAAATGTGAAAAACGACCGACGGCTGGATTAGTGTGATATATACCTATATATAGGATGTTAGCAATTTTTGAAGCAATGACTGTTGTACATGCCCACGTTCGATGCATAAAATATGAAAACGGCATGTCATTTCAAGACTGCTTCCATGCATTATGAATTTATGATCTGTTGACCTTTAGGCTTACCTCTGACCTTTAATTTCTAAAATTAGAGACAGTCAGATGTAGCTTACTCTGTATCACGTCAGAACTTAATCGCGAACAAATAATAATAAACAGGAAATTCGACTGACGTGAAAGACACATATCATGCATAACACCGAGCAAAAATGCTCAAAGACGCGGATATATACGGAGTTCGATGTCAACCAGTGTACGTGTGTGTTATATTGCTTCGCCGAACAGTAGCCTAATCCTGCTCTGTTGCTTTGCGTGCGAGAATCGATGGACAGCAGACCGAGCACAGTGGCAGATAGACGATATTAGCAGGCCCGTCGAGAGCCACAGCGGGGACCGGAAAAACATTCTTGTGGGCCCCAAACATCTTCGTGGGCCCCTTTGGAGAAATTTTTTTTTGAATTTTTCTTTTCAAAATGGTGCACTCTAGTGCACTTTATATTTTGGGGCGACGGCGAAGCCCCCAAACTTAGCTGGGCCCGGGATAGCTTACCCCCTACCCCACCCTCTCGACTGGCTTGGATATTCGTAAGACTCTCGTAAACACGGCGTCCATTATCAGCTGAAATTTTTAAAAACACGATATTCTTTACAATAAAAACGACTACGGAAAAGCAGAAAATAAACGGAAACGGGTTTAACTGAACGTTAAAAACCAATGATGTTGAAAGCACTCCATTTTTTCTCTTATCGTATTCTAATACCATAGGATATATATCCAGGATGTTAGCAATTTTTGAAGCAATGACTGTTGTACATGCCCATGTTTGATGCATAAAATATGAAAACGCATTTGGCATTTAAAAAGAATCGTGCATTAGTGTGTCGACGAACGAGAGCTGTCCAGGCATTAGGCCCTACACGGACGAGAGGCGCGAAGATGTCGGTCGGTGGCGCGGTGTATCTATAGCTGTGACCGCTCGGCGCCTGTGTGTTGATGATGGACTGACAGGGAAAGAGAATTTACTGCGATGCAGTCGACGTCGGGCGGCCGTACGGTGACACAGACGAACGCCTGCCGGTCGGTCAATCCCTCGATACATCATCTGGCAGTGCAGCCTCTGCAGCCGTGGAGAGATAATGCAGCGTCCGAGTCGATTCACTTGACGGTCGAGCCTCATCTGTCCTCGAAGCTTTGCCGCTGCAGTCAAAGCGCTCGTCGCCGTCGTCGTCGTTGGTGGTCGTGTGCATTAGACTGCAGTCCGGGCGGACGTCTGTCAGTCACAATGTTGGCGTTGAGCACGTTCACGACTAACGTGCTGTTGTCTCGACTCTCGACCACACTGCAGCGCTGCAGCTGCATTAAAGCGCTTTGTCACAGTCGCTGCCAGCCCCAACTGATGCGCAATGCACAGCAGCAGCACCAACAGTCAATTTAACACTCGCCGATCATCGATCGTTCTGTCGTCTTCCAGTTGTATATATAAGCCGACTCGTGATGCGAGTTTTTCGTGATGCCAGACGAAATAAAAACTTGTCAAATACTGATGTTAAAAACCAAATGTTTGTTTTTTCGTCTGGCGTCATCAGTCGTTCAAACATTTCCAATACCTCCATGGTAGTTTGTTATTGTTTTTATCGAACCTCTTGAGGATAATCGTCGAGGCAATCGCCTCTTCGTTCTCTGATCGCTTGTAAGATAACACAAAATTGACATAAACCTAACTAATTGTTAAGATTTCAATGTCATATTCTGGGCCAGAAAGTAAGAGTTTCAGTACAATGAATTTTGAATTTTAGCTATTGTCCCCAGGTTCCCCAAACCCTCTCTACTGCAATCTCGTTTTTTTTCAAATCCTGCAGGCGTTGGCGTAGAACGCTCATGTACGGGCATATAGTTTTTTGATCGGGAAAAAGTTTGTTTAATTTTACATAGCGTAGTGACTGTGAGTATTAATAACATATTTTTGAACTATGAAAGCCGGCTAAAATTTATGTCGAACTTGGCAGTAATGCGACAAGGATGAAAGCTTTAAGTTTAGCTTGACGGCATGTGCAAGTGCAATGCATATTCGCTAACAATAACTTGGTTGGAATTAGTATTTTTCGGTGAAAAGAACTGCTTTTGCACTATTCTCCTGTCTCAGATTCCCAACGTGGTTTGCGTGCAAACCGTTTGGAAAAATAAAATTGAAATCTTCTAGTATTATTTTGTTGACATCTTTTTTTCGTCATCAACATGATCATCATCACTGTCGCCATCAGTACGCCAATCACAACCGCGGGCATTATGCTGCACATACAGTGGGCGGATGGACGCTGAGAGGTCAGTGCAGTGAGCGTAATAACGGAAACGATCGGTCACATGAACGACGGCTATGATGACGACGACTGACCGTCCACAGCTGAAAACCTAATCTCGCGCCACGTGCACACGCCGTACATGTCCGTGCAACGTGCCAGTCCGTCGCCAGCCAAACACGCCATCCAGCCATACGCCTCAAACGCTAATCTCCGTCGGATAAATTGGATTTCGGCCGGCCAATTTACGTTCGGTCCTTGGTCCAGCAAGCCGTGCCGCCGCTGGAAATCCGGCGTCAGTCTGTCATATCGACCGATGTAGTGCCGACCGACCAACGCCCGCTGACAGCCAGTTCTGTCTGCCAGTCGCTCGCTTGGTGACGAAAATAAAATACATATTCAATTACTGGTGGAGTCGCTGCCAGTCGCAGATACGGCAAAGCGCGTGGGTGGCTGCAGGCAGGCTGAGTGGTACATGGGAGGCTTTCTCTGTGTGTCTGTCTGTATGTCCATCCTCCTCGCAGCGGCGCCTCACTCGGCTGGAGCGCGACAGCGTCCAGTCCAGTGCTAGATAACACTGCTGCATTCAGTAGCAATGACGTCATATCCATCGGTTGCAGCAGCAGCAGCAATGTTATTTGGTCTGCACAGACTGTGAGCAGCGAGTGTGTTCACACTCCATGTGGCGTGATTGATTTGTACGGATTAACATAGAATGCACTATTTTGTCAACTACTGTGATACTGTACAACAACCGGTTGGCCACGTCCGTAGTAAATATCGGTTATAAACACGTATTTGAACATGTTAGGCTAGTAGCAAACATGGATAAATTTGATAATGTCGACCAATAGGCTTATGTGGGCTAAGGCTTCAGATCAGTTCATCTTTGGCATCAAAAATGAGTAACTTTTCTATCACAATTTACCTTATGGTTGCGTGATCTTTTGAAGACTCCGACTGATGCAAAGCTATCCCATACGATGTATTTCTGTGTCTTAAATCTGTCAATAGCGATGATGGTTGACCACACAAAAATTTAACCAAGGCTAAAACTCTTTTAATGTGCTGCAGTGCATATAGTTATAATAATCATGGGTTACCTAATGCAGCTTAGAAGATTTGACATGCCCTGCGAGCTACGCCCGACGCTGACATTATTATGATAGGTTTATTGGGCGTATTTAACACGAAATAGGCCTTAAACGCTAGCCGAGAATGATAAGTTTTTCAGCGTACACTCGACAACCAAGAACGAAAGGTTGTCGCCAACAAACGTAAAAATGGTAGATGTGTCCTTGTGCACAAAAAGAAACGAAAGTTATTTGGTAATAAGCGAAATCGTTGATCGATTATAAATAAGCAATAATGTTTTGGCTAAGGTTTGGATGCAATATCTCCTCAACAAGTTAAGCTGCCAAATGGCGTCTAAATCAGTCGAACACTTTAAACAGGACGCACGATTATGACACGCAGAAAAACGACAGACAGACAGACCACGCTAAGGAGAAGTGTGTAGACTGTAGCTATAGTCGGAATCGCTTGTGATATAGCGGCAGCGATTCCGTTTAAAAACCAAAAGTTCACTGGCGAAAATTGTACTGAGATAAAAAAAAAACAAGGGCTCCAGTCGCTTAATTGTGGTTCGAGCACATCTCTTCACTAGGACGGACGGCCATTTATTACCGGTCGCTTTCGTGCCGCGTTTTATCCGCGACGTCTGCTAACGAATGTTGTTGAACGTCGCGACGGGCGTTGCGCAATACGCTCACGTGATTAAGGAACTCGATCTAAGCCGAGCGACGAAGACGTACAAACATGGAAGCGCCATCACGCGGAACGGAGCGTCGTCGCACGAGGGAAATTATCGGACGGACTTACTGTAGGAGCGCGGCAGTGAAAGCCGGAGACGTTGATTAAGGCAACGGCAGCTGATTGCATTTTGGTGATCGAATGTGTTGCCTTCGAGGTGATCGGCGACAGGCGCAAATGTGATGAACTACTCAACAGGAAAGAGAGTGCCCGGCCGGCACGAAAAAGAAAGAAATGCAGAATAAATGTCTCTTTGAAGCGTGGCATCGGGGCACTGTCACGATTCATACAGACAACTGATGTGCTGTGTGTCTTCTTAAGTTTTGACCTCGCTGCAGCTTTTGACATCGTTGATTACACCATCTTACTTACTCATCTTTCATCTTGTTTTGGTACCATCGAGTATGCTCTGCTCTTTAGTTGTTAAAATGCTACTTTTTCACAATTTTTGCAGTAAAAGTCGAACATAACTATTAAACCTATTCCATTTTTCTTCGTAGTGTGGTGTTCCCGAATGCTGTGATCTTGGTCTGCATGCCGGTTGCTTTTCGAAATGTTCTGTCAGTTTTACTCTGTCTGCAAAACATTGCCTTAATTTTTATGACACACAATTTTCTTTCTTTTAACACGTGTAATTTTGATTTTAGCATAACTCGCAAAATGCTTTTGAACGTATTTACAGGCTAGGCCAAAAAATGGAACCATTTTTGTACGTCTTATAACTTTATCAAATATTAACCGATTTTCAAAATTCTTTCACTCTCCGAATCAGAAGACAATGTGCAATAAAGCTATTACTATAGATCCCACCACACCCAAAGTTTGTCACTACACTACTTTGTGAAATATCAGTGTCTTAATAATAGCAATTAAAAACAAGACGACTTTTGTAACGACACATTTTAAAAATTAACAACAACAACGTGTTTGTTATCTCAGTTATTGGATAAAAATCACGTCTCACAGTTTTCACATCAAATGTTCATCGTTCACCTTGCTGCTGGACGACGCATCCAAGACGGCGACGCCACTGACCAGTGTTGAATTAACCAAACGCTGCGGCAGTTTGCCCCACTCAGTGATGATCGTCTGCTTCAGCTGGTTGATTGTCGTGAATCGTCAACATTGATAGGCCATCTGTTGAAGGGCATCCTGAACAGCATAATTGACCGGATTTAAGTCCGGGTTGTTTGGGGGGCCACATGCCAGGCTTGGTCATTCATTTGGGGGACCTTAGATCAAAGTTGAGGGGTGTGAGTTCTAGAGGTAGGGTCTGGGGGTCCGGAGGCTGTACTCCCAGTGGAGTTCAAGGGCAGAGCCCCTGGTTAGAGGGTCAGGGGCAAAGCCCCCTGAAGCTGAAATACTTTTGGCTTTTGGACATTCAATGAAAACCGCAAATTTGCTATGTTATCTAAAATTTGAAAAGTTAAAAAATCACATTTTGCGGTTGTTTTTGCCAAAAAAAGTTTAATAGGCCCCCGGTTAGTTACAGTTTACTGTGAATTAATGAAAAGTAATAAAAGCAATAAGCAGAAATAACATAGGTTTTAAAAAATACATTTAGTATTTTTTTGTTGGGGGTGTCAAGATTTTAATGGGGGTGTACACCCTTCCACGGGTAGCTGGATAATTTCCCGTCACTCACGCTATTCGGTGTAATCTTGAATGCCGTCCGTTAGGCCTACTCACTCCATTATAGTTGCCCAAATTGTCAACCAAATCAAATGGCATCGACTTATTCAAAATTCTCAGTTGAGTTGTTAAAAACCTCTAAATCTCAGTTCTATTATTCTCACATCTTCACACTGCCTCAACATAAATACACGCGCGCATAGTTCTTACTACTAGGTCAACGTAGGCCTAGCTTTATAACACAATTTCTGTTAAATCCAATCCCGTGTAGAACTTTCGAGCCACATAATTGTTTTTTCTTAGCGTGTTGCAAATAACATCCATCTAAGATTTTAACAAAGTGTCACTGGCAAGTGTGTCGGAGCTATTACGTTTGCGTCCAGTGCTTCAATTGACAATAATTGACAAAGTCACAAACTGGATTCACCATCCGGCAATGGACGAACGTAAGAATGAGGATGCGTCGCTGCTTTCAATCGTAGTGAGCTGACCGGTACGCTAGTAGTAGCATGAACCTACAGTGTACGAGGGCCATCCCAAAAGTTTCCGGCCTCGACATATTAAACAACATTTTCCACAATCTATACATCAGTGAAACGTACATCCTTAACGAACTCTAATGAGTCGGTTGCGGATATGACGTCATTGTAATTTATGACGTCAGAAAGCATTAAATAGAACCGATTTCCAGCGTCAACGAAAGAGGTTTGAGTCATTCATCATCACGGATAGCGGACACCGTCGCTATCAGATTTCAGATTTCAAAACAGATAATAGTCACCAGGGGTAAGGTCGTTGCTGTATGCAGAGTGATCTTAGTGTAGAAAGTCATAGTCATGCCAGCTGGATAACTGTAGACTTTGGACTGGACTGATGTGCTGAAATTTGGGGAAATTGCGCAGGGCTTGCTCCCGGGCCCCTCCCAGTCCCCTGCCCATCAAAAGCCCATGTAACTAGTCACAAATTCTGACTGGCCTTTCATTAACACAACTGATATAATTATCAGTTGAATTTTTTAATAATTTTTTTTTGATACCAGCAGATATTGGCATTGCGTCATATTTTGAGAAATTCACAAACGTATTTGTTAGGGCTTTCACAAAATTAGATGTCACGGGGCTTCACTTTGGTAAACCTAGCTTCAGACTGGAAAATTTCCATGCAACAGTGAGTCTGATTCTATGCTGTTTGCGTTAGCGCTCCAAATCGTTTCGGTTCAGAGCTATATGACGCCATAAATTACAACGACGTCATATCCGCAACCGACTCATTAGAGTTCGCAAAGAATGTACATTTCACTCGTGTACAGATTGTAAAAAATACTGTTGTCTAATATGCAGAAACCGAAAACTTTTGGGATGACCCTGGTACAGGCTGTTTATTAGACAACCCACTAAAGGAACTATGTCGGCTCTGGAAAACTCATATTCCGAGACTGAGACACGTGATCATAGCTGACAGATCGAGAAGAATGGTAATGCGGTCTGGAGAAAGTCACGACTCGCGACGTAAAGCCCGCTCCTCCTCTCGCGTCAAAATTCATTAGTAACCGGGTCGGCAAAGTCGCGTCGTCAGCAGCAGTATCAGCAAGAAAAGCGCTGTGATGGAGTGGCTGTCGAGAGACGTCGGCTAAAAACGCTCGATACAGCAGCAGCAGCAGCAGCAGCATCATGCAGCTACTGCTATTCGGCATTGAGCGATGCAAAGGACGACGCATGACTGAGCGACGGACAGACGAACGGACGCATCTCACAAGCCGGCCGGACGCTAAGACGACGACGACGACCGGAGCAGGCCTGGCCGGGCAATAAGTCAGCGGTGTCGGCTAATAATGAGCGCCGAGCGGGCGGGCACCGACCAGCCAGCTCTGATTAACGACATCCTTCGTCGGCGACTACAAGCTATGTCCGTCCGTCAGTCCATCCGTCGGTCGTGTTCAAAGACAGTCAGCCGGCCAGGCCGACCGAGCAGTCCATATACATCGGGCGCAGTTGCACAGTCAGCATACTGATCAACCACCGAACGCCGCATTGCTTCGCCATTTTACTGAGCACGTCGAACCGCAGACTGACACGGACGCAAGATCTATGTAATGACGGACTGTCTCGACTTACTTGACATACGTCGCTCGCTACTTCCTTCCTCTCATACGCACAGCACGTCTTGTCCGCAGCAATCTGTACACGTTGAATAATTCCCGCCGCTGAACTCACGCGCGGGTTTACGAAACAGTAAAAAAACTGGACCAGACTGCTAATTGCTTACATGCTATCAACCGAAAATCTGCGCCAACCATGCCCAATGTTTGGTCTAGGAATGCTGTTTTCGTACGTCAATTATGTCACCGTCATCTGTGCATTTTGTCGACCAATACTTTTAAGGTAATTGCTTCCTAGATTTAACTTATTCACTGACTCGTAGATTCATTTGTTCCATAATGATGATCCATAAAAATAGTAGATTATCATTTCACCAGAAATGTTAGTTGGCTTGAGATAACTTTACCAACTCCCATCTCGGCGGCGTCGCCGGTTACAAGTTGCACGGGGTAAACAGTTGCATTTTTTCGACAGACACCTGCAGATTTCTGACAGAAGAGATTACTGGTGCTCAAAAGTTCAATTTTGCCCCTAGATTCCCTAGAATTTTGGCCCCAAATTCAGTATCACTGAAAAACTAGAAAAGCAGTCAGAGACCGCAGACCTCCGCCAACGCCATGTTGTTCGCCAGGTAACATTGCCATATTCGGTTTGGCAGCGGTTTCCCTTATGCCCCATTTAAAGCAATGTTAACGGAAATTTCAAAGTTTCCGGATCATCCCCAAAATTGAATCACTTGTAGTTTTCGCCCTTCCCGACATTCCCTGAAAATTTCAAAAAGATCCTTCAATAACTTTTTGAGTTATCTTGCTGACACACAGACAAACAAACTCTGGCAAAACATAACCTCCTTGGCGGAGGTAAAAATTTATGACAAAAAAATTTCCCGCACGTCAAAACTGAGTGTGCCGCCTACCACAATGCCACTGCACATCCATATAGATCTGATACCAGCACTGTCTGCTTCCTTTTCCTATAGATCAACGTGCACCACACAACTACCTGATGGTCCTGATGCATTTATTGCATTCTATGCATGTTTTCCACATTTCTTTGCAATGACAACAGCACTCTGCCGATGCAAGCTCGGTTGTCGCACTGATCTGGCTTGCGTTGGTGCAAAAATGACGTTTGCGATTTGCATTAAAAAGTGTGTGCACTACTATCTTAACTACCGTAGCATTATCTGACAACATGATACAGACAAATTACATTATGTACAAAGACTGTTGAGAGAGTTGCAACAAATAACAGTACAGTAATGTCAAGCCCAAAGAAATGCCAAAACTGGTCTCGCTAACTGGACAATACACAGCAACTTGGGTACTTTGATGCGAAAAATAGAAAATTCCAAACCAACTTACAATGTTCTGTGAGAGACCTAAACTCATCATAAGAAATAATTATGGCATTTTTTAATAACAAATGTAATCTGTTTATGGTGTGAAATGTAGGACACAAATCTGAATGAAATAACACATATGCTCAGATATATACTTACAAATACACCACCCAACTTTAGAAATGATCCTACACTGTACATTACATAGATACAACAAGGACCATGCATCATAAATAATTTATAGAACTGTCTTTATCCGAGTAATTTAGACTACACAGACACAAGATGTAAGTTTTTAAGCGGTGTCAGTTAATTGTTAAGATGAGCAGAATAACTGGTCAACAATTAACAACAGTGCACTGTTATAGTAACCAAAACGAAACATTTAGTTCTGCTACAGTTCCACAGAAATACTTTATTCATCAGCAACTACAGACGAAGATGACTTCTTTCCTGCAGATCTCGAGCCAGTGGTGACCTACGTACAGCAGAAACACAGATTTTTGCAAAAAAATAATATGATCAGTGGTTCATCCCCACCACACAGTGTCAATACCTACTGGGTGTCCCATAGAAAGTGATCATCCGAAGTATTTCATCAGTACTTCTGTAATTACTAGTAATTATAACACCGTGGCTTGGTAGTCTAACGGTAACGTGTCGGACTTGTAATCCTGAGGTAACTCAGAGGCGCAGGTTCGACTCCGCACCGTGACACTGCCGGGTAAAGACCTTAGGCAAGTTGTTCACACACATGTGCCTCTGTCACCAAGCAGTATAATTTGGTACCGGCTTCACCGCTGGGACGTAAACAGGCGCACCGCGCGATACACTGGCCCCGTATCCATGGTCTCGCAGTGTAAAACTGGTGTCTGGCTGAGGGCTTTAGGAAACGTAGATCAGCACCGCCCTATGGGTCGTAAGGTTCGGGAAGGACTTGAAGTTTTTTTATAACACTGAAACAACAGTCTTGTTGCACTATGGCTGTTTGATTCATTCTTGCCATTTACATCTCAAGAGAAAATCACGTGATTCTATCAAACTAACAAGTGACTTGCATAGAGGCTGAATTTGCACAGTAACTAACAGGATTCTGTTAATGTGTTAACATTTTCTTTAATATGAAACAGCATATCCTACTTACAGAAGGTATGATCTGATCTGATGTACGATGTGATACTTTGACTACTCCACCGTGGAATTGCTCTGTCCAGAATTCAGCGCTTGAGAAGACACATCTGGATCACCAACCTGCTGACATCAATGCACCCACCACTGACTACATGGTATGCAACTGACACACACGGTACCATGTTTTCACTACAAAATATTGCAGACCTATGGACTGTAGGCAAAAATTACCAACATACAATGATACATATACAAGCATGTGGCACAAATGTGAAGAAAAAGAACAGCATTTAACGTGACCTTCTCTTAACTTCTAGGCAAATAATACTAGTTATTCTTCTGTACAGTACAATGCCAAATGGTAACATTAATTCACAAAGAGTTGCTCATCACAGATGGCAAAGGTGCATATTAGGGTATTAGCAAAAACAGAAAAACAAAGAAGGTCAGAGCTACAGCTAGACAACAAAGTATGGATAATATTCTAAAAGAACAAAAACTTTACTAGCTTGGACATGACACGAATGTATCCTCAGTGCATACCACGGCATGTACCATAATTACTGATACACAAAAAGGTTAAGAGTTGAGAAACGGCTGACAAGAAACAGAGATAGCAGCTCTAGATCGACAAGAATGGCATCAGGCAATCCATAATGCTATCTCTGGCCTGCTCTGAAACGAAACAATGTATGAAATGCTTCTATAAATGAAATGAAAGAGTGCAACAAAAGTTCACAAACCCTGTCGGCTGCCAGAGTCTCATAACGATGTCGTAATGTCTGCAGCTCGTATTGGCAGTTTGCTAACGCCAGTTTCAATTCATACAGCAGCACAATATCCTGCCGCAAATCATTGTACTGAGTCACCATTTCTTTTGTCGGCATTGGATTCAACTCTGCAGAACACACACAAACAATGCTAACAGCAGTTGTTATACAATTAGAAATGAAATAACAAAGTTTAACATCATCACATAAAATTGGCAAAATATTGAAGACTCCAGAGCAAACAAAACTCTCCACAAATCACCAGTATGTCCAGACAACCACCTTACTTATATTCTCACAATCGCTGTAAAATTCAAGTCATGTTCACAACAGGGATGTAGGAGATTTTAAATCTGGCTCTGGCATATAGCTATTTCTGGCAAATCTGCCACATCTGCCTTTTATAAAACGTATGACCCTATTTCGGAATTTGGTGAATTTCAGAAAACCTATAGCACACACTTACTATTTAGTCTTGACTTTCATGTCGTGCTTTGTTATCATTTGAGTGACTTAACGGTTTGAAAGAATGATCATTTACAGCATACAAAGCAAATGCACTGACATAAAGCTATTATAAAGCATTCATTATTTTCATGTCAGAGTGACTAACAAACTGCAGACAACCAACGGTTATGTAAGTGAAGCAAGTTGCTACCAAATCTGGCCATAGTCAAGGCACATGTGTTCACAAGAAATAACTTAAGATAATAGCAAATTACAACAATCAAAAAATAGGCCAAGGTCAAGGTTTCAATAGCAATATTCAATTATTTATACAATACATACTGGCACAATACCTAAATTTATGTGTAATATACGCCATGTCAGGAAAAAAAAGAGTCTACGGTTTTTCCTGAATAATTGTAACACATTAAAACATATTTATACAATTTTCGGAACACATTATACTGATGTAACGTTTTACTTAAGACATTAAACTGAGCTTTAAAATTTATTTATCATTAAATACTGCGAATGTAATTATGACGTCACTGAAAATGCTGTTTCGTGGAAGGTGCCGTCTAAATAAGCCTCAGCATTACAAAAAAACAGAACAATTGTCGAAAAAATTGCAATGAAAAAACTTGATAGTTTAGAAAGATAGAAAAAATACTTTTGCCAAAAATTTTAGCCTAGTTGTGTTTTTCGTGCACTACAAAAATATCATTGTGCAATGTGCAGCAGCCCTTATTAGCGAGCAGCGTTCTCTCCAGCATGCATTAGCGTTTTGGTAGTGTGAATTTTGAGTAAACATTTTTTTACTTCAAATTTGGTTAATAGCGAGTTTTATTACTCTTGTTGACAACTCAGGCAGCTACAAGTTGAAATTTTTTTCTGTATTTTTGATTAAGTTTTCTGTAAAGTTCAGTAAAAATACGAAGAGTGTTTTATTTTTCCCGGTAAAGTGGCATCACTAATTAGGCAATGTTGACTATCAATACACAGTTTGTTGCACATTACTTTTGTAATGTTATCTACCAAAAATTATAAACATGTGTTTAAATTTCTTGAAGTTATTATCCGGAACCTTGCTATCTTTTATCACCTAAAATACAGTAAAAATGGCATATTCGATAATGTCATAATTACGCCAGCACTACATAGTGATATCGCAATGTAAGAAAAAAATGTACTAATGTTTTAATAAAATAGATCTTCTCAACAACTCGTGCCAAAAATTATGAAAATATGTTTTTCAGTTTGCCAAAGATATATCGAAAATGTCACACTCTTTTTTTATCCGGACACGGTGCACAGTTAAACATTTAATATGACATTACATGACGAAGCCTAAGAACACTTACCAACGCCAATCTCTTCTAGCATCTGTTCTATAGCCTTGGTCCTCTTCTGCCCGAGTGATGCTGGCAACTTCATCTATATGCATCAGTGCAAATCATATCAAGTCTATTAAAAAATATAAGGCAGCACAAGTGCTGGAATGAAGCAGTTTATAGTTAAAGCAGTAACAATACAAAAATACAAAAACCGATACAAATTTAACACCAAAAATCAAAAATAGAATCAAAATTACCATACCGGTTTGAAGAAAGCAGCCAACGACACTCAGATATTAAGAAGAGAATTTCATCAACTTGCTGAATCAGCAGATCACTGAGAGAAAGAAGAAGGTAAGATTATTTACTAGATAACTGATACTTATTGTTAGGTATAACAAGAAATTGAAGCTAATGCTCACGAGATGCGCGAAAGCCTATAGCAGTTCCGGTTCAGAAGTCACCCATCGCAGTACTAACCGGACCCGGCGTAGACTAACTTCGTTTCAGCCGAAACGCGTTACCAACAACGCCACGCCACCAACGCCAGTACCGTGGCGCCACCTTGTGAATGATATATACTTGCGCAGCCCAAAATCGCCAAAAAGTCCATAAAACTCCCTATTTTGGCGTTCAAGGTCATCCAAAGTCATTGAATTCGGCGCCAATCAACAGCCAGTATACGATTTCATATTAGTGATTAATAGTAACCTAGGCCTTATCTCGCACCGTTGAAAATTTGGTGATCCTAGCTTGCACCGTTTTTGACTGATCCACCCGTGTGACGGACAGACGGAATTGCGATGGCTAAGACGCGCTGAAAGCAGTAGCTGCTTTCACGCGTAAAAGCATAGTCAGAAGCATGTATGATTTGATACTCCCAGCTAACAGCATAATACGTATTTAAACTACATATGTACAAATTTAAAAACAAACAAAGTTGTAAATTTAATGGTGCACAAAATGCACAAAACAGTATACGCACACGCTGACTTCGCAGCGACACCCCTGACTGCTTGAAATCTGGGAACTTGATATTTGTGGCTTCGGGCGAAAACTGCAAACAGAACGCACATCCACTGCACAATGTAAACACAGTGAACCAGGCTGTATCGGCTGCTTACAAACCAACACTGTATACATATGACAAAAAATACATGCCAACAAAGAGACACAGCTTCAACTAACATATGACAATACATATTTGAAAAAAATTGGATTCACAAAAGTCTCGAGTAGTTAAACGATGTAAAGCTCTTTCAAGTTCATCTGCATAATTATCGATATACGATTTCCTATTGAGTGTGAAGTACACATGACCACTAGGCAAAACAGACTGGGAGGGAGAAAATGTTACACTCACATTTGTATCTTTGACCTTGCAGACAACTGCCTTCTTGGTGGTCTTGCGCTCGGGCCGGCGAGCCTCTATGTTGCTGTCTGCGGCAGTGATCAGCTTCTGTAGATCAAGCGCCTTCTTTTCACGCTCTTTCTTCCTCTGCTCGATCTTCTTCAGTTCTTGCATTAACCTTTCCTCCTCCTCAATCTGCAGGAAAAATCAAATCAGTCAAATCGCATGGACCACATGTTGTTGCTATCTGTGCTAAATATTATTACCATACGTCATTCAAGGTCATGTGATACCCAGCATCTATCTGTATGCTTGTTAGCAAGATTATACAAAAAGTTACAGGCGGATTTTGCCGAAACTTTCAGGGAGAGTTAGACTTGGCCCAACTTGGAGATGATTAGATTACGGTGGTGATCCAGCACCTGGATCCAAGACAGGACTGAAAGATTGTTTACCATTGTGAAATGCAGCAAACATTTGACAAATATGCTGCTGCCACCTGGTGAACACAATGACAAAAACTGACATAGCTCCTTTCACTGACTGTATGCACCGGCAAAGGTTTGCACATTTGAGTATCTTTCTACTTATTGTAATTTACAGAGTGCAAATTTAAATATATGCAGCAAATCTACCATATCAACTGTTACATGCATTACACCCAATGTCATAAAAAATGTTTTTCAGCCGTGGTCAGGGACCACAAATGCTGCAGCACTTTGATTTTCATGCCATACTGCAGAATGTGACTTCTGCAATATAATTTGCCATTTGACATGAAAACACACATCACTGCCAGTTTCTGGGGTCTGCATCAAATAGAACAACCAAAATTGTTACTGCCCACTATAACTATAATGTAAGACTGAAAATGTGGTCATTAGCACAATAAGCAATGTGAAGATTGGTAGAACACTCAATGCAGCACGAAAAAAACACAGAGCACATTCGACACAGCATTAGTTAATAATGTGAAAAAATGCTACTACACTTTCATACATTCCAAGAAGTATCCAATAAGTAACTAGAAGTTAGATGAATGGCTCTATAAAAGATGAGTGTGGAAAAAGAAAAGATGGCTTGACAAATGCTGTTACGCTGACCAGTTCAAAAATAAGACTAGAAATTTGGGGCAAAGCCCAATGTGAGTCCGCCCGGCGCCCTGAGTGCGACTGGGGGAAATTACGGGGGG
>Ga0209367_1004902_pt1 | contig 18544 bp, 12 predicted proteins | sample WorMetLIZISLAND2_FD_187412 | JGI IMG/M metagenome (GOLD analysis project Ga0209367, IMG submission 187412) | Marine gutless worms symbiont microbial communities from Max Planck institute for Marine Microbiology, Germany - Olavius geniculatus... ... | reverse complement strand
GAGTTACGGAAGGTGGGGACCTTGGTACAGCTGACTGGGGTTGCCTTGCCGGCCGCTGCGCCAGCCTGTGTCTGCAGGCTGCACAAGGTGGCCGTACGGCAGGCGGCTCTGGTTAGTGACGAAAGCGCATTAGAGGCGTGTTTGCGACGATGCGCTATACAAATTGACGACCTTTACCTTTACCTTTGCTGTCACGGTCATGTGACACAGCCACTAGTTCTTCGGTCGTCATTCCAGTCACCCTGTCGATGTAGTCCACCTACAACTTCAGCAATATAAAGATGTGTTAGTTAACGCGTTAACGCATGCTTTCAAAAATTAACATTAGCGCCGTTAAAAAATTAACGCCTCAATAGCACTAATAATTATATTTCTCAGAATCTGGTCTGATATCAGCGTTATGTGCTTGCATGTGAACCATGATTAAAAGATGGTGACATCTGTTATCACCGTAATACAAACTGCATTAAGTGACCTTAGCTTTAAGCTTGATTCTGCTTTGTGGCTACCGTACTTGCCCTTCATGAAAGGTTAGCATGTGCTATTTTCTATCGTGCAGTAAATGGTCAATCTCCGAGTCCGTGCGACCATGAAAGCTCATTTTAAACGCTGTTCATGCACTATTTATTGACTTGCATCTGTAAACAGTTAGGTTTTATTCTGTAGGTAATTGGTGGCTGAAATATTTCTGTGTGCAGTTGTCGTAATTTTGTTATTTTGAATTTGATTAATTTTCACATCTGATACACATCGTGGCCCATAAAAAAACGTGCCACTTTTTTGAATAGCTTTGTGAAACATTGGCCGATAATAATAAGTTTTGGCAGGCAACTTCAGGAAAGAACCTGATGCAAATGACTAGTTTTGGCCACCCCTTTTTAATACTGTCACTACACTACCTTGTGAAATGCAGAAGTCGTAGTTTAGCCATTTACAACAATGATTTCATACTGGATAGCGCACGCGTCGGCTCAGAAATGATAAAGCAACGAATACGATTGGCAATTATTGTATGTAAAAAACTCACATGTATCACATCACGTCCTCTTTATTAAAGCATGTGCTCAAAATGTCCGCCTCCAGCGCGAATGCAAGCGGCAAACGTTGACACTCGCAAACAGCAGGCTCAGCAACCTGCATTTCACAAGGTAGTGTAGCGACATTATTTAAGTGAGGTGGCCAAAAGTACAGGCATTTGCGTCGAGTTTCTTCGTGATGTCGCACGCCAAAAATTCTTAAAATCGGCCAATGCTTCACGAAGCTTTTCAAAAAATAAAAGTGGCTCGTTTTTATGGTGTAGAGTAACCATTTTCTTCCTGTATAATACAAATAATGGGTGATATCGTTGTTGTGTTCATTACTGATGTTTTTTGAATAAATGAACCTCTTGTATGTTGTGTTTGTGTAATGTATTGTTATAGCATTAACTGGCTAGTAGGTAATTTAGTTCCAACAGTCCACGAAGTCTACGAATTAAATATAATAAGCAATAACACCAGCAATTACACCAGTTTCTAGTACTTGATAGTTCATTTCTGTCATTGCGTTTAAATTACTCCGGCAAAGACATGGACTATTCGCTAGGTCAGACGTTGTGTATTGTCCAGCCATGGAGGGTAGATGTTTGCCTGTATCAGCGCAGCTTAGTGCGTATTATGCTGCATGGTAGCAGCGGTTCGTGTCTTCATCGTCCGCCGCAGCCAAGTGGCGAAGGAGGTTATGTTTTGGGTCAGTCGATTTTTGCTGAAATTTAGTGTAGGGATGGCCATGGCCCAAGGAGGAAGAGATTAGATTTTAATGGTGATATCGATTCTGTTGTGGATTCCGGCCTTGAGGTAAAAAACCAAAGCGTAGCTGTAGACTTGACGATGATGTTGGCAGCTCGTTACCAATAGCAACTTTGATGACGTCGTGTCGACGACATGGCCTTCACAGGTGAGAACTGCCGCTGCTGACGCTGATAATCTGGGTGAGGTGTTTGTTGTCGAATTTATCACATCACGTTTACCAGTCACAGACTTACAAGCACGCTGATAAAGTGTCGAGCTTTTGATAGATCCCACTGGTATGGTACTGGTGTATCTTGCGATTGCGAAATGTCTTAACAGATTGGCGTGTATTTTAATTTCATACTTGTACATTTACGTATATTGCAAGCAAAATTATGATGGCTCGTAGATGAGTGCGCTTACATCCACTACAGAACTGGAATCAGCATCAGTTCTGTGTGATAGGCCTACCAACATTGTTCCTACACCGCTGTTAGTGTATGTAAACTAGCAATAGGCCTACCGTACGTTTTGCCAAGTATACACCAGATCTAGGATGTGATGTGATGCGGTTGTATATTAATTATTCTAAGCTGGCTATTCGTTTCGTTTGTGTTAGCACTGTCTAACCGAACTGCTATCTTTGCTCAGGTGTAATTCGGACAATCTCGCATATATAAACTGATTATTTTTGGCATATTTTGTCGTACAGTCACAAAAAAATGGATCTTAAAACGCACCTCGGACTAAGAGGCACAATTTCCTTACAAAAATTACAAAACAGGTTATTTTGTACATTATTATTTATGTGATGTAGACGACGACAATGGTCGGCCGTTGTACCCGCAGTGGTTAACCCGTGTCGACGTAGTTGTACTGCGTTCATGTTAAACGGTCAACAGTGTAACCCGAGCGATCTACCGATAGGACGACCGTACATGAACGCCTGAGCGACGACAACGTCTGTTCCCGCGTCGAGCACCGTACCGAGACTGCTGTAATGAATTACGGACAACCAGCATCGTCGGATAGCAACACCTTAACACCATCCAGCAGCACGGCGACCGTGTCAGCCGCATCGACTTCCCGCAGCGAAGCGACGCACGCAGACGCGCCGTGCAAAGTGGCGTTCGTTGACGTGGACGTTGCCATGGCGACGCCGCGCACCAGCTGCCGCAGCATGGCGTCGTCCGACAGCGGTGACAACGAGTCCATAATGTCATTGTCCGTGACGTCATCACGTGATGATGATGACCAGGAGGTCGGGGTTCCCGCGAGCAGCGCGTCCACGTGGTCGACGTACGTCTACTTCTACCCGCGTCACGACATGACCTACACGCGCTGCCTGCTGACGACGTCGCGCCATGTGCACTGCGACGGTATGTCCTCGACGTCTGTCAGCTGGCCCGCTCTGCCCGGGGACGAGGCGGGCGGCCAAGATCAGTCTGACACCGCGTGTTCCGCGGTCGACAGTCGGTGGCGGCGACGAGTGAACGCGTCTCGCACACCGTTCTGGTTTCCCGTAGTTCGGTCGTACGACTCTGCCGCCCCGGCCTACTTGTGCTACCCGCGCCATGATCTGAGCTATGCCGAGGTGGAGGCTTCGCGCGTTGACCGTCAGCCCGGCGTCGAACACTCCTCACTGCAGCCGTTCAGCACCATCCTCGAAGAACTGACGACGGATGATGCCGCGAGCCAGGACGAGGAGGACTTGTCCGCGCCGGACTGCAGGACGAGTGTGCTCGTCGACGACGAGGATCATAATGACATCGGACCTGCTCAATCACCAGCATGTGGTGCCACGTTTCATGACGATGACCTACGTTCCACCACGTCTTCGCTGATATCGATGCGTCACTCTGACGATGAACTGAAGCCGACGACGGTGGGGCTTTTACTCTCGCCGCGTCGCTATGACGAGAACGCCTACCATGACCTTACTTCCAACGATTGGTGTCCGACGACCCCTCGCCATCCGATACTGACTCCCGTCACCAAGCTGGATCTGAGAAGTTTTGAAGTGGTGACGTGTCGGCAGCGAGTGATTATGGAAAGCGGCGGCAGTGCTAGAACTCGTCCGGTCGTCGGAGGTCCGGTCGGGGCAGAGAAAGTCCGCCGTCTGCGACGTTGCTCGTCGGACCCCGCCGTCAGAGCAGCCGGTCGTCAGTCGCCGGTCCGCGATCCGCCTCTCAGCGCCCGCGTCGTCAGGAAGCGCAACAGGTCATATGAGTAGTATACATGTAATAAAGGCTTTTACGTTTTTTTTATTCCTGCCACGTTTTTAACGTTTTTTAACTTTTTCAATTTTTAAAGGTTTTTACAAAACTTTTTAGAAAACATTTGTTGAACATTTTATCAAAAACTTTAATTAACAATTTTGAAGCCACAGAAACGAACTAATAGACCATATGTTTTATTATTTTTAGTGGCGTCATTTTCAGCGTTATCTGGTGATGCGTGGTTTTATGACCCACACGGTTGAATGGAAATTGAATAAGATTTTTTCTTTCTCTTTCTGTAGTTTCAACTATACTGCCCCTAGGCAGTAGGCAAAATGTTGAACAAATTGGGGCTAACGTTTTTTTTATATTTCAGCGTTTATAAACGTTTTTTTCTGCCACGTTTCTAACGTTTTTTTACCATTTGTTCCTAGAACGATCTTTTTTACGTCTGTGGAACAGGTTGTTCTGCTGTGCTGCTGACAGCGAGGACGCAGTGGACGACGGGACGGCGGATGGCGGTGATCAGGCCAGTTGTTCGTCGCCGACTTCGGTCGTCGTTCCTCTGCGCGCGAAACACGCCGTCACTTGCCTTGTGTTCGAACCTGTCAGCAATAACTCGCTTGTCTTGTCGACGGCAGCGGCGGAGGCCCCGCACGACGACGTAACGGATGTAGCGATCTGTCAGTGTTCGACGTCGTCGTTGTCGTTACTGGCTGCCACTGTAGACCGGCGTCACGCCGATGACGATGACTTTGGTCAGGCGGAACGCATCGACAAGACTACAGCGTGTGCCGTCAACCCATCGACCACGTGGAGCCTATCAGCGAACGTGACGTCATTGGGTGTGACTTCATCACAGGACGTGGGATCACCGGTCGCTAAGGATGATGGTCTAATGACTCTGGTGGCGGATTGGTCCAGCTCGTCGAGCGAGTACCTGACGCCGCCAACTCGCCGTGCATGCCCCAAGGCGGAGGCCAACAACCACCGCCGCCACACGCCGGACCCTGCCGGCAGTGCTACGATTAGGCCTACCGGGCTCTGTAACGCCGTGTCACAAACGCCACCGGACGCCAGTCCTGACAAACAGCAAGTCCAGTCAGCGCTTTCGTGTCATGAGCAAGAAATGTTTGCCACATCCGCACGGCTATGTGCTGGTGGATTAGCGCCACGTTACATCACCAGTGGTCGTCAAGCTACTGAAGACCGGTCATGCCACCATTTGCATCTTGAAGACAGCCGGTCAAAGTTGCATCTTTCCCATCCCGAGCAGAATACAAACCGCCGATTGTTAGAGTTGCGTCTTCCCGATCCGGAACGTGACGACACGATTACTTCAAGTCCCACAGTCACACGGATCTGCGATGATGAAACACTGCAGGACGCAGTCCACAGGACTGAAACGGCTCATCGTTCCAGCGTGGAGTTTGACGAGCGAGCGCGGGTTGCAGCCAGCGCTACGATTACAAAAATCGGTGACGCCACAGTGCAGACGCTCGACAGTCGAGTCCAGTCCGGCACCGGTAACGTGATCGGAAAGAGTCCTGCGGTCGAAGAGGTCATTTCTCCAACATTAGTCACTGCAGTTATTGCGAACACAGGCGACCACACAGAGCGTACTGTCAAACAGCAGAGGCGGGTCATCGCTAGTGCCACATTCACACTAGTCTGTGACGCCAAACTACCATCGGTCGACGCTGGACTCAGTGACGTCAGCTCCAGAAAAGTCCAGCAGGCGGCGTCAAAGCCGGGACTAATGGCCAGACTGGGCAAGAAATCTGGTGGACGCAGAACTGTGTCTGGGATCGTCGACGTCGCTCGGCCTGTCAGTGAAGCCCGTGCCCGTTGCGCTGATGCACGTCCACGCCAGAGTCTCGGCGGTCGCCGTCCGTCGACGTCGGGACTTCGCGAGTCTTCCAAGTCCACACAACGCCGGCCGATCATCGAGCGCATCGGACCGGACTCGCTGGTCAACGTGGGTGGCCTGACGGCGTACGTAGCGTCACTGACCCCCCGCCGAGACACGCCCAAGCGACCGAGCACTGCGGTCCAACAGACAGGGACGTCGTCGGCCACGACATCGTCTGTTCGTCGTACTTCGGCGTCCAAGTCGTACGTCGACATGTGGCGCAAGCGCGTCGCCACGTACGAGGCGTTTGTGAATCGCTGTCCACAGACCGTGACGTCATCAGCTGGTGTGACGTCATCGGCAGGTGCCTTTCGTACTCAGCACTCTGCTCAGCACCGACCCCGTTAAGTTCAGTCTGCAATCTTTTAGTCTTCAATCCGTCAGTCTACCATACCTTCTGGTTCTGAAGAAAAACTAATACTAATACTAACACTGACTGCCATAGTAATACTAGCGATACTGCATATAATAACCGTGATCATAATGGTGTCAATGCAAATATTATTGTAATATGACTGTATCATCATTGTCATCGTTATGCTATGGCTATTAGGCTACTATAAGTAGGGGACCTAATGATACGATATTATCAGCTCCGCGGAATATTCTCTATAGCTTCCTTCTCACCTGGTCGCCTATGACTTGTCACTACGATCTTCAAATAATTAAATATTCATTTTTCATCTATTTACGTTGTATGTGACTTATTTATTTGGCTGATATTTAAAGCCATCGAAGGAGCAACAACAGCATTTAAACTTGTTTTATTTTAGCGATATTGCTGTGTATTTTTGGTATTAACTATACTCATTAATCTTTTATCGAATAGAAAACATGATAAAAATACTAAATGGAATTTCTGTCGTTGCCTTTGTGCATTTAATTGACAGTAGATTTCATATTTACGTAATTTTGATACATACAAAATGTACAATGTCGCCATGAAGATTCGCCAGAGTTAACAGTATTATTTGATATTTGAAACCGAAAAGTAGCGAAAGTCAATCAGTTAATCATTTATTATGCCAATAAGCAGAAAAAAATCGAAATAAACCAATGCAAAATAGCATCCAAAAAAAAGATAATGTATACAAGAAATTTGAGCTAATGCTCACGAGACGCGCGAAAGCCTATAACAGTTTCTGTTCAGTAGTTTAGCTGAAAATTGGGGTGTACACGCTAAGTTAATATACAAATACCAAATTCTCTATCTGGATTGCATAACGATAGTTCCGTGGCGCCACCTTGTGAATGATACAGACTTGTGTCGCAGCCCAAAATTGCCAAAAAATCCATAAAACCCTATTTTAATGTTCAAGGTCATCTAAGGTCATTGAATTTGGTGACAATCGAGAGCCAGTGTACGACTACTTATTAGTGATTAATAGTAACCTAGACTTTATCTCGCACCGTTATTGAGATACCGCGACTTATTGGCTAAAACTCACAAATTTTTCTTACTCACCTCTCATTTAGCGCTCTCGTTCGGGGTGGCTCCCTTCGAATTTATGGAAAAGCTTTACGGTTCCTGAAACTAGAGTCTTCCAGGCAGCCGAAGGTAAAGATTTCGTAATCCTATCTTGCACCGTTTTTGACTGACCCACCCGTGTGACGGACAGGCGGACGGACGAACAGACAGAATTGCGATGGCTAAGACGCGCTGAAAGCAGTAGCTGCTTTCGCGCGTAAAAATTATTCGTAAGCAATAACATGTTACACGCTCGAAACTAGAATATGCTATCAATAAACATTATATAATATAATGCAATGTATTTAATGTAAGCTTATCTTACAGCGTAGGATTTATTGTAAACAATACAAATACGAATAACGAGCGTATAAGCAATGTCACACGTAAAAGTGTCATATCATAAATGTTATTACAACGACGTTAGGCCTACATCTTGTTGGCCAAAAATAAAATGTACACATAATAAACAACGTATAGCCGGGAAGTACGTACAGTATGAAACAGCAAGCCAGGTCGGATAACAGTAAAAGTATTCCAAATCTCATCAGTTGCTTGAATTAAAATTGGCCACTGATAGCTTTAGCCGTTGCAATTTTCGTACTATACACAAAAAAGTTACTCTCTCTTGAAATGTGGCACAACAATCAGATTTTTTAAAAAGACGATATAAGCATATGCTGACATTTTGAACAACCTGTCTGTGCAAAAAACCGCTCAGTCGAAAAAGAAGAACGGCAAATTTTCAACCTCTTGGGGCTTCGTCAATTAGAGAGCCCAAGCCGTTGTTGATGAACTCCAGTAGAGGTCTGGTTCTGTCTCCTGGTTATTCACCACTCGCTTCTTTCATACGTCGTGGCCATGACACTTATGTCACAAGTGTGCTGCAGCCACTGTATTGCCCGTCGAATGTCAGAAAGATGACCAGACTATAACATGAGCGCGAAGACCGACAGACAGACGGCAATAGCGGCAGACAGTAGCATGCTTGAGACGCTCGATCTGACAACAATTCCATCTGACGTCTTTTGCGTGTAATTGTGTCCGATTCGCTCCTCTGTGCAGTCAAACCACAACAGACGGTGCACCTAACCGATTGTACACGTCTCAATAAGTATAGGCCTCGCATCTGTGCCTCAGCTTTGGTCATAATGCTTGTAGCTTGATGGCTTTCAGTTTTCAGTTTCAGCTTGCTTTTAACGGTTATCAAATTATATGAACCACTTGATAATGCTTTACGGGATCAACGATAATACTATGTTATAGTTTACGCGTCGTTACGGTTTTGAACTAATAGCAGTTAGGGTCTATTTTGATACAAAGCCATGACCTTTTTAACAACAACGAACATAACAATTAAGCACTTTGCATGACAATTTTTTTAGCCGCTAGAAACTCGAAAGAGGCAAAGACTGCTGGACATTTCACATACGTACTTGGAACGTCTATGGTTATGTTGTATTTCTTGGTGTGTTTTGGACCTTTCACGAACAAACGCACAATCGCACACACAATCTTACACACGCTGGAAAACAAGTTTAAATGATTAACGTAATAATTTAATCTAATAATTTGCAAATAGTTCACAAAATCAATATTAAGAAAAAACGCGCTTGATGATGTCGAGACATACAACATAGCAGACGTCACAAATTAAACCCATAACCATAGGCCCCGACTACTTTGGCTTTTGTTGGTATCATTTATATCAATTATAATATCGACTTAATCTAATCCAAACATCAAAGACAAGGATTTTTCATGCAGCATCAAACGTTTTAACATATGGTAACCATAATAACAATTATATAGCTATTTGACTTTTTAACTAGATCGCTGCTGTCGAAATATTTAATAGTAATTGCTAGTAAAAAGTCTTAAAATTTTCAAGAAAAGACTGAGAAAACGACCTTAGACCCATTTTTGTCCTCGAAGAGCTTCGAGACCAAGACCTTGGTTTCGAAAAGTACATCACTGCTAGCTACTGAGGCGCAGTATAACTGAGCAATAATTAATATAGGCACTGGTACTACGAGTATACGCAGAACACAAGCTAACACGACGGGTTGCGACTGCTGACATTGCGGCAGTTGCGGCGCTGACTTGGTAGTTTTCAGTTTACCTAGAGATTCGGCGCGCCTATGTTCCGAACTTTCGAGCAATAGCCACGAATAAAACTGACTGCACATTAGCGGTGTCCTGCCAGTGAATGGGGACAAGGGGCAATCCCTCTAAAAATTTTAACCTGTCGGAAATTGTATCTTGCTGGAAAATATGCTTTCACAAATACAACATTTTAAGCTGAAACCTCTCCAATTTTGGGAGATTCGCGGGCAAAATTAAAACTTGAAGCATCCGTGATCTCTTCTGTCGGGAATTTACAGCTGTCTATCGGAAAAGTGCAACATTTACCCCCCCCACTACTATCTTAACGCAGGACACCACTGAAGCACATCACGTTGATTCACCGACCGACTACAAGAAGCCGCTGCTCGTCGGGTTCAATGTTCTCCAGCTGCTGTCCGTCGTAGGTGACCGTAGCGCCGATGTGTACAGTATAGGTCAGCGTTTTGTCAACGAACGGAATCGAGATGTGGTTGAGCGTTAGCGCAAAGTCCATGTACAGACACACATTGTTCTGTACGCGCGCCGCACACGCAACCGTCTCACTCAGAAATATACGAAAACGAACACGAATGGCCTATTAGCCTATACTCCTGTCGAAATTAAGCAGAAAGCAATGTAAGACAATATAGCCAAACTGTAGGCCTATAGGCACCGACTAACTGCATTTAGGCCTATTAGGTTAAATTGCATTGTACTGTACATCGTGTCACAAAAACGGACCCTCTGACACATTTTCGAATAATCCTACCACCGTCGTCCAAATTTTCAGAGTTATTTTATGTAATTTTTCTATGCACGTTTTTATGCTGTGTTTGGCGTAAAAACGATAATGATGAAGACGACGACGATGACGGCGACAGTTGCCTGCCAGCAGACGAGGTCGAGCATATGGCGTGTAGGGTCGCTGGCATTCAGTCTGTAGTAGAAGTCGACAACCACGAATGGCGTCGTCAGTTCTGAGTAACTGCTGACGGACACGCGGTCTCCCCACGTCACGAACGAGCCCGGTTTGTTGCCGACGTGATGATTGCGACTCAGTAGCTGGATGCGCGACTTCACCGTCGGCGGTCCACCCTGCTTCGCCGGCGCCTGCCTCCTTATGCGCGTCGGTCGCATGGCCTCTGACGTCCGAACAGCTGACAACGACCGTCACAAACCACGTGATTAAGCGTCTTAAGCTATCACTGCGTTGACGCAACTTAAACCGAAAACGTTTCAGAAAAGCAAAAACATAATGCAAAATAAAACTTGTAAGTACGTAAGTCATCAATGACAGTAACTTTATCATGATAATGTTCTACACTGACAATCTGTATTAGTGTGAACTATTACTTCTTTCTTCATGTTCGTCTCATTGACTGTTAATTTGTTCCATTGTGTAACAGCGTTTTTCTGTTCCTTTGTTAATGAATGAATAAATGAATGAATGTTTCGTACCAATTTATACTGTTTCCATACCCATGACTAAAGCCTTGACTGACAACTAAGGTGCGAAACCTTCGGAGGTAGGGGCAAATTTGATCATTACTCCCAAAAAACAGTTTAATTCATCTCAGAAAAAGTTGCAAAGTAAAAACTACGATGTACAGCTAACAAACATTAGGTCCATATTCAAGAAATTATAAAATAACACTAATTAGTGATTAGCGTATTTTATTGCAGACTACATACATATTAAAGATACATATTAAATACATGTAGATATGGCCAAAATTAACAGAAATCGGTTTAGCAAATCGAATCAACAGTTTATGATTCTTACACCAGTTGCTTGGCAGACAGAACGCTGTAGAGGCGGACAGCATGGCTAAGACGAGGATGCTTATTGTTACTACTACTGGTGATACTGCTGCAGACATTGCTCGACTAGAGCACGGTATCCATAGCAACTATTCACAAAATGACGTCGGGGCTGCTGCTTAATTGTCGCCGACAAAAAAACGCCAACAAAACACACAGGCTACTTAATGAGTTCAGGTTTTAATATAAGCAAAATATGATGAAACATCAAGGCCTAACTGGAGCTCGAGTAACAAGAAATCTGCGCTAATGCTCGTAAGACGCTATTCACTGTTGAAATGACCAAGTAAACCTGCGTATGAAATTTTCAGCATTGAATGTAGATTTTAGCAGTCTAAGTCCGGACCCTCTAGGTTCAAAGTGGCCTGTGCAATAGCAACCCAATAGCGATAGAATAACGCCTTTTTAGGCTGGATGTCCCTTTGTCACGCCCTCGTTCTAGGACAGACGGACAGAATTACCATAGCTAATACGCGCTATAGCTATAGCTATAGCTATAGCTATAGCTCTCTCGCGTAAAAAAGTTGACGTTCGTCAATTATTTTTCACTAGTTTTCTAAATTTTGTCTCAAGACTATTTTTCTTTTTCTATCTTTACCAACGACGGCAGCAATTATCTGTGATACCGGCGTTTATCTGTTGGTTTGACAGCAGGATTACACAAAAAGTTACCAAGGGATTTATCCGATATTTTTAGAGAAAGTTAGACTTGGCCCAACTTAAAGATGATTAGATTTTGGTTTTGATCTAGATCAGCATATAGGGCACAACGGTATAAAATAATTAGCTTAACTGCCACACTAAGACACACACACAACGTTATCGGTGATTTGCGCTATCTGGGTGCCCTTCTAGTTTTATTTCTGCAATTTCCGTTAATTTTTAGTGTGTATGCTGAAACTACAACCTCGTTATCAGTGACATGATCTGAATGTGCAGACCGACACAGACTTTTGCTTCTGCTACCGTACACACGTGTGCGTGCACAACTCACCTAGGCCTATACCCGGTACGAGACGTACACGCTAAACATGCACGCAACAGTGACTTACACTGTTACTGCGCTTCTGCTGCTGCTGCTGCTGGTGATAATGATGATGATAATGATTAGGCGTATTCATTTTCAGTGGCTTGTCGAACTATTCGCGGAAAAACTATTTCAGATGATTTCGTCATTTCTGACAACAGAAATACGAATGCTAATGGCTGTGTTTAAACCTTTGGTGGTTGCATTTCAATCCGTGTTTCTTATTATCTCATCAAAGAGCTGTGTACTTCGCTGATTTTTTGACGAATTTAATAAAATTTCAAAATTCACATGCAACCTTTGTTCGACGGATATAAACATAATGCCTAATTATAGCTGACAGATTAATTGTCAGTGGATACAGTATTGTGTTGTTTCGTTCCGTGTTGGTGGCTTTGACCGTACGTTAGGCAGTACTTGTTACGTGTGTGGGGTGGGTGAGTAGGCTAAGCTAGTGAAATATCGATTATCATGCACGCAAGATACGCTACACCACACCGCGTCGCGTAACTTGGCCGCGCTGCAACATGCTGATCGATCACCACAGCCTTTCGTTGCTCGTTCTGCACGTGCTGCGTGACACCGGATTTCAACGAGTATTTCGCCAGCGCCTTTTCGTACTGCTGTTGTTCAATTCTATCTTGTCTAAGGGAAATAAAGAAAGAGAATTTGTGGATGCCGACGTACAATATTGTGATGCACAATTTCAAACAAACTGGGAGGTTGATAATCAGCTGTTGTCTGCCTCGCGGACGAGTGATACGAACGAACAGAGGATTAGCGCCGTCGTTTCTTTGTACGAGAATTTAAACGAAAAATAAGTACTTAACTACTGCGCACAGGTAAACAGTAACAGGGAAAGTCTTATCGTGGTATGCGACGACAGCGTCTTGTCGCTTGATTGAATGATAACAATAACATCTTTCAATCAATCTCGTGTTATATCGTTCTAATGGGCCGACACAGGTGTGACTCTGTGCCAGACACTGCGTAACTAGCGTTTGGGGTTTGGGGCCGAACACCGGGCCGACGCGTGGGCATTGGTCAGCACAATGCGGTCACAGTGCGATACGCAGCTGGGAGGCCTAGACAGCGCCCGGTTCAGCGCCGACTACCGACGACCGACGCCGCCGCCTTCGACTGCCTCTGTGAGCGGAGCGCCGCACCAACTGCACGACGGCGGCGCCCTGCAGAGATTCCTGGCGTCCGCACTGGCCGCGCTCCTGACCCTAGTGTTCGCCTGGTTGATATTGTTCACAGAAGAGACGAGAGGTGAGTCCAGGGACGAAAAGGGTGCTAGCACCAGGGCAGCGACGGGACGAGACTGCACGGCAGGCCGGTGCAGCGCTGACGCCGCCTCGACGTCGATCAATCAACTCAGTGTGTCGGGAGGCAGTGCAGACGCGGTCACCCATGACAACGCTACCACAGACTGCAGCACAGTTCCATTGCAGCAGCCGCCGCCCGGCCACGCGGCGGCCCGGCGCCCCACTCCGCCTGCAGGTAGTTGGAAGCTGACCAGCAGCAGCACCGGGCGAGCACCTGCCGAACACCCGCTACCGTCAGTAACTGACAGCGTGCTGCATGCAGACATGCCGTCACGCAACTGCGCACGCGCCGTCCCAGAACAGATCCGTGTTTCGTCTTATTCGGAACCTCTGTCTACGTCGAACGGCGTCGAGTTTTCGCCCGCTGGAGGACGGTCTGGCGAGTCGACGGACAGCTTATCACCCGCAACGCTGGACGAAACAACGACGACTGGCGCGGAGCTGCAACCATCGTTCAGACGTCGACCGCTGATGTGGTCGACATCGACAGACGGCAACGATGAACCGCCGCCGGCGGGGTCTCCGTGTTCGTGCAGCAGCGACGACCTGGACTTTTTCCACGCACTGATGGACCCGACGCAAAACCCGGCGGAATGCCAAGTCGACCAAGAAGACGACGACGAAAACCGGAAGTCAGTCGGTCGCGACGAGGACGACGACGGCGACGACGAAGATACGACGAAGGTCGATTTACCGCAAGTGACGACGTCGACTTGGATTTCGTTGTTTCGCACTTTCTTTATGGGTCAGCAGGAGCAGCAGGAGCGATCGAAGGCAAGCCCCGTCACGGAGGCTCGCTCTCGCGACGTCGTCAGCGACCTTCTGGATCGCACTCTGAGCACCATCAGCGAGGAAGCCGGCGACGAACTGACGAAGAAAATGTCTGAACTCGATGACGATTTATTACACAACACCTGGCAACGCGAGCCAGAGGACGCCGTAAACAGCAGTTCGTATTTCGAAGACGACGAGGATGACGTCTTCTACTCCGATAGCAACATGTGTCAGCTTGCCAATGACGCTGTCAGGTATACAGGCCTATGTTTGTATGTATACAGTGTGTTCGTTGTTATTTCCCACAGCAAGCAGGAATCATGTTTGACATGATATGACGTCAAATATTCCCTGTCGCTGTCGCTAGGGAAGGCTGACCGTATGCTGGTTTCCAAAGGCCTGCAAATGTGAATAAAGGGGTCAGTTTCCAGTACCCCTCAGATTCAGTGAGTTCTCGCTGACATTGTGCGCTTTATAAATTATATAAAATTTACCCCTGTTTGGAGGAAAGATGAGAGTCGTCAATGGAAGCATTTTGTAGACTCTTAATACTAACCATTGCACTGATACAGTTTGGCCGTAATGCGCCATGCGAATTTTGGGCGTCGGACCACTATTTTGACAGAACGGTGTCCGTAGCGGGTCGGCAATTTACCTTTGGATAGGACATTGATAAGTTCTTATAGACTGTCAATAGTAACCTTTCCGCTAACTGAAGCGCTTTGGCCACAATTCGCAATACAAGTATCTGGAGTGCAGTGAGTACCCCCGTTTAGGGGAAATGTGGACTGTATAGGCCCTACTTGTTTAGACAGTTTTCCGGTAAGACATACCGTTTATCCACGATACGTGCTTTACACATACATGTAGACAACGGACCGCAGACACACCAGCGTACACAAGGCTCGACCTTAATGGTCGGCCAAAACTTGTACTCAATCAGTACGCCTAGCAGGGTAGTCTGAACCTAAGCCATAGCCAGGTCTGCTATACTCCACAGCCAAAGTCCGACAAAGCCAAAGATGTCTATCCTTTTTACTCCTCTCTACCCTAACCTTATTCATGTGGCTGCTTGCGCAAGTGCCTCTTTGGACTATAGTCAACTGTCCACGCCACTAGTGCTGTTCGATTGACAACCAGAGGCTTAGTAAGATAGGTTTTTAAATGCTGCACCATTTTACGAGCAACGTAAAACAGTCCATGCAATAGCTTAAAGACCATCGTGAATAAACTTGTGCGCTTTTATTAAGCCTACCCGGTGCCGCAGTGTAAATTACTTTTTTTGCAATCGATCTCATTCATTTCAAAAATCAGCGGTAACATCTCTCTACTTTTGTATTATTCCCAAAATTGTAAGTATTTCGTTGTGTGTAGTAAAGCCTAAGGCTAATCCGTGATTGCACGAACGTGGCACCATTTTACTATATTGCGCGGATAGTTTGTCTGTTATACCTCTCTGGCGCCTTATATGTAATTGGACTCCGCAGGTTTCCGTGAAATTGGAAATGTCCGTAAAATCGCGCATAATCCTAAGATTTTTGTATTTTTCTTGTTTTTGGTACTTGTATTAGACTTGGAATTTCCTTTGAAGATTTAAGTTCGTACGGACGTCGGGCTTCCTCTGTCGCTGGTCTACTGACACGAAACTCACAGCCGTGACATCTGCGTGATCCTGTTCACATCACCTCTGTTTTTGGACGATTACTGAATACATTTAATTTTTTTCTTCTTAGAGAACTAACCTATCCAGCGCATTAAAAGTTTTTCGGCATTGTTGTGCAATGTAAATTCACGTTTTACTTACGTACTTACTTTAGGCATCATGCAACTAGGAAAAATGTGAATTTGCGACAATTACAGGCCGTTGTAGCCTTCAGTGTAATTTACTTGTAATTTGCGTCCCCGGCATTAAAAAACGTCCGTGTAATTTGCATTCTCCGTGAATTAAGCAGTGTCTATTAACAATGACGTGGTGTAATGATGTGTGAAACAGATCACCGACGCAGTGGACCGTGGATGACACGCAGACCACGACGAATAATGACCAGAACAATGTCACCGGTGACCGAGGGCTTACCACGACGACGACGACGACGACGAAGACTTTTGGTGAGGCGACTGTCTGCCAAGGTCCGTGTACCGTTGCAGCGTCAAACGTCGTCGGTCGTCGGTCGTTCGTGGACGGGTCGTTGTCTTGCAGCGATCGGCCGCTGTTCGCTGAAGCTGCAGTGACTGCACCCTGCAGCAACCAAGGCGTCGACACTGCGGCTTTGGCGTTGTTTAACCCGTGTCCACCACCAGAGGTCTCAGAGGTCACCGGGTCCGGCGCGGAAGAGGCTCAGACTTCGTCTTCGGCTTGTGCGCGCTGTACGGCTGCCGTAACACACTACGTGACACTGGGCGATGAGGCTTCGCTTGACGTCCCTGCGAACACCGTTCTCGCGCTGTCGACGGCATCTGGCGAAGCATTCGCCAGAGACCGCAATCCGCACGTTGCCGCGGCTCGGGCGGCCACACAAGCTGCGTCGTCAGCACTCAGTCAGGTGATCTTGCAGCAGGTGCGTGAATTGGCCAACGGCACAACGACAATCAGCGACGCTCTGGAGCTAGAACTGACGGCTCGCTGTCTGGTTCGATGTCGCGGCAGGTCAGTGATCAAAGGAATTCGCTGAGAGGCGAAATCGTTGATCGACGCTGCCCCCTGGTGAATCATAAATAGACAAATGCAAGTTTTGGCTAAGGTTTACTCCCAAATTTTTTCTTCCCTTGTGTAAATGGATTTTGAAAGTCTACCTGCGGCATAACATGTAAATGTATCGATGTAACCGGAAGTACTGCTGAGATCTCCATATTAAATAACTAAATAAAATAGTAAATGTAGCGGCAGGCAGTACTATAGCAAAGACTATAATTACATGTAGTTGGAATGTACAGAATGTGCTGTCTTTGACTATATTACGGTTGGCATTTCTTTAGCTATAGCTGGGATCATGTTGTAACTCGGCGTAATGAATTATCGGTCGATTAATCTGAAGAGGTTATTTTGCAACTCGTTTCGAGTAAGTGTATGCCTGTGTTATTGTACGGACTAGACGCTTGCCCATTAAACAAGGCTGCTGTTAACTCACTGGACTTTGTTATCAATAGGTTCTTTATGAAACTGTTTAAAAGTAATAATATTGATATTGTTAGGAAATGTCAGAAAGAATTTGCATTTTCGTTGCCAAGTGTTTTACTTGCACATCGGAGTGAGCATTTTTTAGTTAAGTACAAGGATTGTGATAATGCTTTTTGTAAATTGTTATTGTTTTAGTCTGAAACCTTATGGATAAAATGCTTTTCGATAACAATGACACTGTTGTGACACTGTTGTGGACTATGGACCGTATATGTATATGTATTTTTTTCGGTGTTGCTATTGTACTGTTTTTGTGTTTTTCTACCGTGATCGGTGAATTAAAGATTATCATTAATTACTTAAACTACTTAAACGCCATGCTATAGGTTGGATGCCGATGGTTCTCGTCATGAAAATCAAGTCTCGCCGGAGGTGTTTGCTGGTGCTGACGTCACTTCCGGTCTACAGATTGGTGGTTGTGGGTCACCAAAAGTCAAGTCGGGGTCAACGCAACGGCGTAGCAGCGATGTGGCGTCTCAGCAGCAGTTTGACCGCCGTCCTGGCGAAGTGACTGACGCGCCAGTTGTCGCAGTCGATCGACTGACTTCGACAGCGTGTGCCATCGTCAGCCGCGGAATTGCCTTGAACGCTCCGCTGACGACGTCTCGAAACGAGAGACACGTGGACAACGCCATGACCACCGGTGCTGCGGACCTCGGCGGCAACTACGGACGTGACGAGTGCGCGAGCGCAGTATTTCCGTCAGAAGCAATCGCTGATAACAAGAACAACAGTGGCAACAGCAAAAGCGTAGAACTCGTCGACGATTTGCGACAAATTGACGACCACCGGCGACGAATTGCTCGACAACATGAGAACATCGACTCGCTACCTGTCGACTTCGGTCCCTCGTCTCTCAACGTCGACGCCGGCGTGACGTCATACAGCTGCCGGCACAGGTCGGTGCCCAAGCACGATGTGATCGACGCCCAGTCCACGTCA
>Ga0209367_1004901_pt1 | contig 18547 bp, 16 predicted proteins | sample WorMetLIZISLAND2_FD_187412 | JGI IMG/M metagenome (GOLD analysis project Ga0209367, IMG submission 187412) | Marine gutless worms symbiont microbial communities from Max Planck institute for Marine Microbiology, Germany - Olavius geniculatus... ... | reverse complement strand
GGTCATCATGTCGTGTTTTAGCGCAAATTCTAGCAGCCGTTCTCCACGGTCTTTTTTGTCTTCATATCCAAACTTACCCATGATTCTCTCCCATCCATTGTTGTCGCTTCCAATTTTTGCATTCCAGTCATTTGCAATGATTCCGATATCCTTCTTCGGTGTGTTTTCCGCGTTGTTTCCAAGTGTGCGTAGAATTGTTTCACCTGTTCGTCTGTACCGTCTGACGTGGGTGCATATACCTAAACGTCAGACATGTTTAACGGCCGTGCCTGGAATCTTGCAACCATAACCCTGTCACTTACTGGTTTATAACCAAGTAGTGCCTCGCGGGCCCGCTTACTCAGAAGGAATCCGACGCCTGATTCATGCTTTTGTTCATTCCCTGAAATGATAACTTTACAGCCGTGCATCTCTCTTGATGCAGTCCATCGCATTTCAGCCAATTCTAGTATATCGAAACGATATCTTTCCATCTCATTCTCCAGCAGTTCAAGTTTGCCTGGTGCCTACATAGTGCGCACATTTCATGTTCCAACTGTAAGCATATGTGCGCATGGTTTGAGTTTTCTTTCGGTAGCTGACTTATCGACCCAACCCCGATTGCTCAGTTGGTATTGCTAACCTTGTTTGACCGGGCGATGTCCGAGCCTGCATGTTCTTTCATTCGGTTGTATTGGCATCAGATTACATTCGTGTTGTTACTTTTATGGTCAGCGCATCGACACTCATCTGACCGACTTTCTTTTAAGGACTGACAGAGGCTTCTCGCTGGTGCTCGACCATTGCACCAACGAGGCGCAGTTCATTTGCCCTTCACGAAGAAAAAGCCGTTGACCGCTACTTTTATTCCTGAGTAAGAACTGGTGAAGGACTACCGCCCCGCCGGTTTTCAAGCCAAAATTTCTATGTTCCCGGGGTAAAGCTCCGCTACCCTCGGAGTAAAAGGCCTAGTCAATCGTGTTTTTCTGGTCAACCCGCTGGACACGTGACCACGTGACTGTCCTGAAGTTGCGAACATATAATTTGCAAACTTAAAATACAAAAACGTTGCAAATTTTAATGTAATGTTTAAGCAAGCAACAAAAAACGGGGGGGGGGCAAATTTTGGAGTTTTACATTGAGATGACTGGTCACCCTTACAACGGTGCTACGCTACCGCACAACCTGTGATGCGCTCACAATAATGCGTATTTTGGCTGATTCCGTGAATGCACAGTGCGGCAGTAACTAGACGAATATGTGACACTGACGACAGGTGTTAAGCACTAAACCGACTGAGTATGAGAAGTTGATGCGTACAGAGAAACATGTGAGCAGATATGGCCACGGTTGAGCGATTCAGCGTCGTGCGAATTGCTGAATTCAACCGTACAGGTCAAACGAACGAACGACTTAAACATGAGCCACAGCCAAAATTGCTAAAATGCGCTCGCAAAAATGCGTATGTTGGTCAATTGCATTTTGCACATTAGTAATGTAAACGCATGTTTATGCAGCAGTCATTGTAAAATTAAATGTGCAGTTACGTTATGTTAATTTTTTAAATTTAAATACAAAACAAAATATTGAGAAAACGACCTTACTTTGTTTAAATGGCAGAATGTGTAATTGCTTAAAATAAAATGCACATTGCACAAAAATGGCAAACAGCAAAATTATTTATGTTAACATTACACCAAAATTTGCAACGTTTTTGCATTTTTGCTTTGCAAATTATATGTTCGCAACCTATGTATAATATTGCTATAGAGGCCCCACAGCGGGTCGCCCCTATAGGAAGGGTTGACAGAGAACGTAACGACAGCGTTTGCAGTTTCTAACTGAACTTTTCCCGTACAAAATCAACGAACGTAAAATGCTAAAGGCTTAAGATGACGACGATATGATGACGAGCACGACGAGATCAGACTACTCGCAACGCAGAGAACTGACTGAGAACTGAGAACCCTGGGCTACTGCAAGACGGCGTTATATAGGAATTTGGACAAAGAGGCCTGCTTGTTTTGGCCCTAGACAGCTCACTCGCTTCTCACTAACAGACAAAGTGGTAGGCGTGCCTAGCTGACTAAACGGCGGCTAAGCGGCGGCTGAAACGGCCAGAGGATGCATGACTGCAAGGTCTAAATTCTGTGAAACCTATGACGGACCGCAAACACAACATTTCCAGGGCTCTACAGTAATTAGGTCAGTGCGTCGTTTGACTCAGCATGCTTCTAGCTTAGGGCATTATAATATGTAAGTAGGTGGCGTCCATCAGCAGCCGGAGAGGCGGGTCTTATACTTCTCAACAAAGTTCTCGGCTAGGACATTTTAATATTGTTCAGCAGCACCAGCAGGCCATGCGCCGGCTGCGCTGACGTGCAGCAGGCACGTGTGTCATCTCTTAAATATTAAGCGATTCCGACAACATTGCACTCATGCTAGGTTCGCATAACTGTATGGGCAGAACTGCATGGAAGCCTGCTGTTGACGTAAACACTTAGTGTTTGCGAGGCTGGACTCGCTGACCTTTCGCTGAGTGTGTCCTTTGTCTCCTAGCTATACCTATTAACTGTCCTGTAGCAATATATTGCGTAAATTTTGTTTCTGTTACGTTTTGCATGTGTGCACATTTCGCATTTTTGCATTTTGCCCTTCGCATTTAGCCTACTTTCATTTACATACGTTTTAAACGACGACGGTTTAGCGAGTTTAGAAATTGTCTGCTGCCTAGAACTGTTAACAATTGGGCTTGTGTGAGCCGCTCTCATGGTCAATGCGCGCAAATGGTTAAATGTTTTCTGTAATTATTGCCGTCAAATAGTGTTTAAATTTAAGACAGTTTTTAATACAATGCTAGCTTGCAATAATGTGACGAATATTTTTGATACAATACCAGTAGTTGCTGCATTAAAACAGTGTTAATTAAAATTTAATCATTACTTTTTGCTGAAGGTGTCACTATTCGTTGCAAAGTTTATTTACACTTATAGAAAAACGCGCTTTTGCATATGTAAAACTGTGAGATAATTTTTTTGTTTTTTTTCAAACAACGTTTATGGGCAACAAATTGCCGATTGTTTTTTTTTTGTTTTTTACAAACAACATATTGACGGCAACAAAATTTGGGGCAGAATTGACTATAACGGGTTCTGCGTACGAGACAACTGCAAGATATTTGCGTCAATAGAGAGGTAAATTTAGTAAACTGTCTGGATGTGTTGCAGTCATAGCAGCAATACCAAGACCTAGACGAAATAACGAACATTTTCATTGTCATATTGACTTTACACGTAATAAACGTTCTTTAACTTTTATGCAGTAATCTACAATTTTTTGTCATATATTTACTGTAAGAAAGTAATATTTTCCGAAAAAAGCATGTACATTGCTTGCGTCAGTAATTCGATTGACATTTAAAAAATATTGCATTGAAATATAAATAGGAATACTGTATGACAATGCAATAAACATGGGCTACATCGTCAGTTTGCTTATTAAAAACTAATAAGTTTATGCACTTTTCCGTACTTCACATACATTATATTATATGTTCTGTGACAAGAGAGAGTTAAGTTTACAAAATAAAGCGCAAGCAACTAATTGGTGTGTCTACAAGTATTGTCCAATTTTGCATCCTCGCCGGCTGTAGTAGGCCATAGGTCATGCGAGCAATTAAACGTGTGGGCAAATGTCCGTACGGGCAAACGTTCTTGAGGGCGGTTGTCTGTTTTCCCGCGTTTGACGTCGCTTCCACAATGAAGCCGGCGAATATCTGTACACACTGTGCAAAAACTAAATTATGTAACGCAACAGCCAAATTTTTTAAAATTACTGACGTTGTTGAATTTACCGGCAAATTTCAGCCGTCGAAAATTAAAAAAAGATGTTGAAAGCCGATTGATCGTTGACTTACAATTGAATATATACAGTATCATGCGCATTTAATTTTAATTTGACGTATTTTTTTATTTTAGTAACTACACTAGATATAACGTCGACGGATTACTTCGCCGCAAAAATCAGTGTATTTGACGAATGCTGTTTAAACAGTGAACTAAGTTTAAATAGTTGACCCGCACAAAGAGACAGGTAAGCGATAATGGCCACGGTTGAGCAATTTAGCTTCGTGGAAGCTGGCGTACATAACCGTACACGACTAAAACATGTAGGCCACCGCTAAACTAAAATGCTCTTGCAAGAGTGCATATTTTGATCGACTGTGTGCATGCATAGTGCGCCAGAAATGCGAAAAACAAAACGAAACTAAAAGAATTTAGCGCGCAAATGGTTGATGTATTTTAGCAATTTTGCCTAACTTTTAGCTACACTGACTAAAGCGGGCGTTTGCTAAAAATGGCATTTGTAAGCCAAATAATTTTTTACATAATAATTTGAACTTATTTAATGTTTAATACCAAACTAAAATAAATTTAAACATAATTGTCACGGATTGGGCTACTTCGCTGGCGGCGGTGGTGGCCGGTGTTGAGCCGGGTTAGCAACGCACTGGATAACTCAGGACACTGGGGGGCGTGGCATTGGTATTGTTGGAAGGTCATTAGTTGGACTGGCACGTAGCGTGACTGCTTTTTTTCTTTTTTTCTTCAGTTATTTTAATATACATATATTTTTAAAAATGTACCGTTGTGTCTGTTGTTATACCTAGAGCACCCTGTACTCTCCCGGGGAGGGCGCAGACGTGACATTGGTGGCAGTGGTGGGATCCGAGGATCCGTGGTATACGTGATAGGTGATAGGCCGCGACTGGTCGGGGGGGGTCAAATTTTATTGACTTTGTATCATAACCTCTGGTCCCTTAGTAGTAAATATGGACCAACTAACCCCAGCCCAAAAATCGACCATAGGCAAATCCTCTTCGGACAGGCTGAGGCTACATTTATTAAAGGCCGATTTTCAAGAAGAGGCAGTTTTGGCCTTCACGAGAGAAGAGCTTATGCAGAAGTATGCTGAGCTGCTAGTACGTAGGAACCCAGTGAAGGAAGGGGTCGTTAAAACTGTAGACCCAGAGTTGGAGAAGATGCGGTTTGAACATGAGGAAAGGATGAAGAAAATGGAAATGGAATTGCGGTTAGTTGAAATGGCTGCGGAGAAAGAGAAGTTGGACGCGAATGAACGTTTGGAAAAGGTAAGGCTAGAGCTTAAACAGGCCAAGCTTGGTATGGAACGCATGAAATTGCAGCATGAAAAGGACCTGAAGCAAGTGGACATGAATGAGAAGGCAAAGGAGGGAAACGTGGTAAAGCAGCTCAAACGATTTGGCGACGCTTTAGCTCAGGTCATAGGACCTCAACCTGATGATGTTACTGACCTCCCATCCTACTTCCAGGGTGTAGAAGCTCAGTTTACCAAACTAGATGTTTCTGCAACTTATCAGGCTAGGCTAATACACAAGTATCTTGCTCCCAAGGCCCGTGCCTTATGCTTACGTATGGACCCGAAGGTTCAAGATGATTACGCAGAAATGAAAAATGCTATCTTAAAAGAGTATGGCTTAGCTGCAAAATGCTTTTTGGATAAGTTTAATACTCTGAGAAAGAACATGCGTGAAACGTACGTTATGTTTTCATCGAAACTAAAAGGCCTTCTAACTCAGTATCTGTAACCACCAGTCACCACCTTCGATGGCCTGCAGTCATTATTACTGAGTGACCGCATAAAGTCCGCTTTGCCAGAGCATTGCTTAAAACACGTCCTGTCAGTGGAAAATAATCTGGAGAAACCGTGCTGGCTTCAACCAGACAAACTAGTCAAGGTAATTGACGAGTATATGAGTAACGTAGGGCATTCTTCTAACGTCAATCAATTACCAGTGGGCCAAAATGCAGAGACACGTTTTAATGCTGGCACACGATTTTCAGTGCCGAATGTAGGACACAATGAGGCAAAGTCTGTTTCTAACCAGGCTGCGGTAAAACCCGGCAATCCCGTTGATAATAATGGGGAGGCAAAGAGATGTCACCGTTGTAATTCTGCATTTCATTTGATCGCTCAGTGCCCACAGGACAGACCAACAGGACAGAGACGCACGCAGTCGGGACAATCTGGACAGAGGAGACAGTCTGTGAATGCATGTAGTACTACAGACTTTTCTGTTGGGTCACGTGACCATTCATTGACTCAGGCTAGTGGTGGGCAACCGCTGTTGGCTGCGACTGCGACATCTGCTACTCAGCCTGCTGCAACTGACGGGTCGATAGCCTATGTAAACAAAGTGACAGTGCAGGACAACCTTGACCTTTCACGTCCACTGTATACATGGAATGAATCCGGTAAATCGCAGAGTTGTTGTGAAAGTGTTTGTGATATGCCGGAAGGTGCCGATTTTACAGATGGTTTGTTTGATGATTTGGATAGTAGCGATGGCCGCTTTTCAGGTTGTTCGCACGAACGTAAACCCATAGAAGTAGGCCTACTGCGTTTTGATATTCACCGTTTTGTTGCTGACTGCCAGGCAGCAATGCATTATGTGGACTTGCATATTGCTGATGCTAGTGGTAATCGGCTGACGGTTAACAGTCTTTTTGACTCAGGTACGCAGATATCTGTCTTAAAAGCTAGCGCTGTGGAGAGTTTGTCTTATACCCTGTTGGGTAAGGTGACTTTGCAGACTTTTGATAAGCGCGTTTCAGTTGGTGATTTGGTATCCTTCGATGTGAAGATTGACGGCGCTAGGAGTTATTGTCCTATCAGATTTGTTGTCTGTGCGAATGTCTCTCATGACTGTTTGTTGTCTCTGGCAGATTATCGTGGACTGTTGGCTGTTGCCGACAAATTTGGGGCAAAGGAGAGACAGGGTGAGTCGACTTTTGGTGTGGCAAATGTTGATAATGATCCTGGTGTTAGCCCAGAGTTTGCTCGGGACAGTGTCGTTGGTTGCGGAGACGATGCGGGCAACGACGGTGATATAGCTGTCGGTGAGTTGGCTGGATTTAATGACTTGGTAGATCCGAACAGTTCTCAGGTTGGTGAACTGATTGCTAAACAGTCGCATGATAAGTCATTGACTGGGGCATTTGCTTTGGCTCGTGACAATAAAGGTGGCTATTTTCTGAGAGACGGTTTGTTGTTTCATCGAGCGCAGATTCAAGGCCAAGATGTTGACAGACTAGTTGTTCCGATGGGTAGACGCTCCGCTTTGTTGGACTTAGCCCATGCACAGGTTGGTTGTCATTCTGGTATACGTAAGACAAAACAGCGCATTGGCTTGAGTTTTACCTGGCCGACTCTTGTGAAAGATGTTGTTGACTTCTGTAGATACTGTGACGTATGTCAGAAACGGGCTCGAGTGACTTTTCGTGATCGAATACCGATACAGGCAGGTGTTGTTTCGACCGAACCTGTTTTCTCGCATTTCTACATCGATTGTTTGGGTCCTTTATTTAATACTAAGGCCCAATACAACTACGCTCTTGTTTTCCTTGATAAAACCTCTCGATTTCTACATGCTGTTTCATTTAGTAGCCTGACTGCTAAGAGTTGTTGTGAAGCCATGTTGTCTTTGTGGCAATTCACTGGCATTCCTTCCAGGGTTTCAAGTGACAGAGCCACGAATTTCACCTGTGAGTTGGCACGTGAGTTTATGCGACGTATTGGGTGTTCGCCGATTTTTTGTACTCCGCGACATCCTGAGGCAAATAGCGTTAAGCGGACGATTGGCACACTAAAGTCTCTGATCTCCAAGGTTGCTTACAAACACCCACGGTCGTGGCATAAGTATCTCAGTATAATTCTATGGGCCATGAGAGAGGCAGTAAATGAAACCACGGGTGTGTCTCCTTTCACGTTGGTGTACGGCAGTTTACCCCACGGTCCTTTGGCTGTTTTGAGAGAGATGTGGTTGAATGAATCAAACTTTCCAGCCCCAAAGAACAAAAGCACAATTAAATACTTGACAGAGCTGCGTAAGAGACTGACAACTGCGTTGTCGTTTGCTTAGTCACACGCTGAGAAGGCTCAGCAGCAGTATGTTGATCGGTATAACGCTCGTTCTTGCGCCAAGTTTTTTTTCAGGTTGGAGAACCGGTCTTAGTTCTCCAGAAGGATTCTTCGGCCTCGAAAGTTTTCAGTCGTTGGATTGGGCCTGGACTTGTCACTCATGTCCAATCTCCCAACTCTTACGTGGTTGAGTTCGACGATGGCTCGAGCCGAACGATCCATGCAAATCATCTTCACACTAAGGCTCAGAAGGTGTTGTATGATCCCGTTGGTTTGTCAGGGGAGCCTGATGTGAACTCATGTGCTATAGTGAGTGAGCAGGACCAGGAATTTGGTGACTTACATGCCTTGCCTTTGATTATGACTGTGCAGTGATTGGCATTGACAGTAAGGTTGACAGTCAGTTACCAAGTCAGTTGATTGACAGATCTACGCTTTGTCATTTATCAGCAAGACAGCAAAGTAAATTGCTGCAGGTTCTTAACAAATATGCTGACTGCTTTTCTGTTCGACCAGGGTTAACTACTCGGGTAGAGCACAGCATTGAGATAACCCCTGGCTTCAAACCTAAACGCATGCGGGAATACAAAGTCCCGGAACGTTTGAAGCAGGAAGTTCAGAGACAGTTGGATGACATGCTGGCTTCTGGAATCATACAGGAGTCGAATAGCCCCATGGCAAGTCCTCTTGTTTGTGTACTCAAAGGAAAAGGGGGTTGCGATGGCATTCGTCTGGCTGTGGACTACCGCTTTGTAAACTCCTACACAGTAGGGGATGCCTTTCCCGTCCCTGACATTGAGGATGTTATCCAGAGAGTCGGAGGGAAGAGATATATAAGTACGTTCGATTGCCGACAAGGCTAATATCAGACTAAAGTTTGCGACAACGACAGATGGCTGACTGCATTTGCATGTATGGGCCGTTTGCTCGAATTCGTTCGGACCCCGTTCGGACTGAAAAATGCAGGTCAGACGTTTGTGCGAGCTATGTGTGCCATTTTGCGACAGATTCGAGACTTTACAGACTCATATGTCGATGACTGTGCCGTGTTCTCTGACGATTGGCGTGACCATCTTGAGCACTTAGATAAATATCTAAGCACAATGAGACATGAGCACATTACGCTTAACTTAAAGAAATGTCGTTTTGGGTAGCACACCTTCAAGTTTTGCGGAGAGGTCATCGGTTCGTGGACTAGGAGTCCTGAACCTGACAAGGTAGCCGCGGTTAAGGAAATAGCTGTCTCAGAGACCAAAAAACAGCTGCGCGGTTTGTTGGGATTTTTCTCATATTTCCGTAAACACATCAAATCTTTTGCTGAGAAGGCCAAGGTGCTAACTGACCTAACTTTAAAACGTGTTCCCCAAAACATAAAATCCGTTTGGACAGATAAATATTCTGAGGCACTCAGAAATCTGAAAGACGAGCTGATCAAGACGTGTGACAAGCCACTTTGCATTGTACGATTTGATCGTCCCTTTCATGTGTACGTTGATGCTAGCTCATACGCTGTAGCTGGGTACGGAGTGCAGTGCGATGATGCAATGGTGGAGCATCCCATAGCGTTTTTTAGTTCTAAACTGTCGGCCTCTCAGAAGAATTGGTCTACCATAGAGAGGGAGGCCTATGCTGCACTCCTAGCTGTGAAGAAGTATAGAGAGTGGCTTTTTGGCTCTAAGATCATTATTCACAGCGACCACAATCCACTAACATTTTTGACTGAGTCAGCTTCCAAGTCGAGTAAATTCATGAGATGGAGCTTGGCCCTGGCTGAATATGATATCGAGTTTAAATATCATGCAGGAAAACTAAACTTAGCAGCAGACTCCTTGTCTCGCCCGGGGCCAGAGGTTGCAACTTGCACTGACCAGTCGGTGGGGGTTGTTGTGTAATTAACTCTCTGTTGTGTTCTTCTGTAAGATACTCTTGATTTACTTCTAATTACTGCACACAGTGTCTCTTATAAGAGTAGTCATATAATGTTTTTTTCAGTTTAAGTTGAACACTACGGTTTTGTTGGTATGTTGTACTGTGTGCACCGGATTGAGTTGTGGTTGTTTATTTTTTTGAAACATGGTACTGCCGTAAGTTTGAGTTGTTGTGCAGTGATATGCTGGAGTCAAGATGCAATATGAACATATTCACTCTGATCATTCTGTTACTGGCATCTTATGATGGTCATGACTCCAGTAGACGATATTATGCTGCGAACGCTATGAATGATATCGGCTCATTTAAAGTTCGTCCGAAAGTACTGTGGACTTTAATTCGACCTCGATCTCGATGTTGATGGCGTGACGCAGACTGCATGTCAGCTTCTACCATCATTTTGGAGGGGAACGAATGTCACGGACAGTTGTCGGACTATTATGGGGCTACTTCGCTGGCGGCGGTGGTGGCCGGTGTTGAGCCGGGCCAGCAACGCACTGGATAACTCAGGACACTGGGGGGCGTGGCAGTGGTATTGTTGGAAGGTCATTAGTTGGACTGGCACGTAGCGTGACTGTTTTTTTTCAGTTATTTTAATATACATATATTTTTAAAAAATGTACCGTTGTGGCTGTTGTTATACCTAAAGCACCCTGTACTCTCCCGGGAGGGCGCAGACGTGACAATAATCTTAAACGAATATATCTTAAATAAGCAAGTAAAATATATACATAAAACATGTAATAAATAGAAAGAGAGCAATAATCAGTAACGGACAAAATTAAGTAAAATATCATACAGTAAAAATACCACAAATAACCAAAAAATTAAAACACAATTTTAAACGTTGGTTTGCGTTCCTTTTTTGAAGCAATGCAAACAAAAACAGCCGGGTATTGTGTAGTGTGCAAAATGCGAAAGCGCGATAGACGTTCACGTCCAGAACGCGAAACTAAATTGATGCGAAAACTACATTGTTGTTTTCTTATATAACACAACGTTTGTCGAAAATTGTAATAAAAAGGCATCTGTAAAATGCAATAACAATTATGCGAAAAACAAAACAAACGAACAAAAAATATTTTTGACACAGCGACAAAGTTTGCTAAAACAAAACGGTGTGAATTAAAATTTAATCGTAAATATTAAAATCCTGGAAATGTTTTCGCATATAACACAATTTTTGCTCATCAAATCAATTTCGCCTTGCGCACATAAACCAACTTCGCGCTTTCGCATTTTGTCAGTTACACGTGGCTACGATTGTGTCGCTGAAAGTGTTTGTTAGTTTTTTTTGCAAAAAAAACGATTTAGTTTAAAACAATATTTTATTGACGATACACTACATAATTTTCTCACATACCGGGTGACATACCGGATGCGGCTGCACCCCTGATTGCAAGCTGGGATATTTCTTCCAAGAATACACGTTGCTTGCCTGGCAGCCGTAGGATTTAGTGGACTAGTTGTCCATGAAGAAATCCATCTGGACTTGTCGTAACTCGTCAAGGTGACTCTTGTAGGAGTTTACAGTACTGACAGTAGAGATCCTTTTCACCATCTTGAACAACTCGATCAAGTCAGCTCGATTCCTTCTTTCCTCAAGTGGCCACAGATTTAATTTCTTAAGTTTGTCATGATAATCCAGTTCCCTCAAATCGTCAAAGAGTCTAGTAAAGCGGTGTTAAGCCTTTTCTAAAAGCATCTTGTCTTTCCTATAGTGAGGACTCCATACTGACGAAGAATATTCCAGGTGAGGTCGAACCAAGTTCTTATATAGTCTTGCCATCAATGCTGGATTCCTGTGCTTTATTGTCCTCATCACCATTCCCAACATTTGATTTGCCTTGCATTATGACTCATAACAGTGATCTGCTGATTTGAGGGTGCTGGAAATGTGTACATTAATGTCCCTTGTGGTCTTCAGTGTATCGTGTTGACGGCCCTGCACATTGTGCTGAAATTTGATGTTTCCACTTCAAATGTGCATGATGACACACTTCTCAACATTGAAGTCTATTTGCTCTTTGTTAGCCTATTTACAGAGCTGGTCTAAATCATCTTGCAGCTGTAAAGCATCAGCAGCACTATTCACTTTTCCAAACACTTTTGTGTCATCAGCAAACTTAAATAGTTTGTTTCTGACTTGTTTTCCAAATCACTGATAAAAATTATTAACAGCAACGGACCAAATACCGATGCCTGTGGCATCCCACTCAGTACAAGTACCCATTTAGAGCTGCATCCATCCAAACAAACCCGCTGGATTCTGCCCTTCAACCACGACTCAATACACTTTATCACATTACCATCTATACCGTGGACTTGAAGCTTGGCCAACAGGCGCATATGGGGTACTTTGTCAAAGGCTTTTGCAAATTCGAGGAATATCACATCCACATTATCCCGCTGGTTAATATATTGACTGGCCTATTTTTGCGAAAAAGTGTATAACCTGGAAGAGATATTTCTGCATCTAGGATATTCTGATTTGTCCAACTCTCAGTTATTGCAATTACTTATGGGTTCACGCTATATATCCAACTCTCAAAGTGATCCAACTTGCCAATATGACTGCGCGCATTAGGGTAAAGACAACGAAGATTGTCTCGACATTCTAGCATCCTCTCCACTTCACAATGCTTCCGCGGCATATCACGAGGTCCTTTTTTTCGTGAGCTAGTCTGTTTTTCAATTCCTGCACTAATTTGTTTTTTTCTTTTCTTTGTTTTGGAGTCAAGTCCTGGTGCACAAACACTTTATCCCAGCCTCCATTTTTTTCGTCCCTCAAGTTTTTTGCGTTTCTAATAACCTCTATTTTGTGCTGTTTTGTGTCAAAGACAATCTTGAGTAATCGCGGTTTGGTTGTTCCTGAAGCATCTGACTGTTTTTTCTAAGTCGGATGACATGATTCACGTTAGCTCCAGTTACGCCAAGCTCGTCAAGCATCAATACCACCTGCACAATGTCACTTTCTATCCGCTCTTTGAGAGTGTCAGCATCCGACTCAAGTAAACGATGCGCTATCACATTGGTTTTCCTGCGTCGAATTTCTTGATCTTCGGCTTTATCTTCACATAGTTGCAATTTCTCAGCACCTTCTATGCATTTTTGAGAGAGCTGGACCTTCAGAGTTACGATTAGTCGGAAATACCACAGCATTTACTTAAAATGTTATTATAAACTTGCGAAAACTAAATCATGTAACGCAACAACTCAGTTATTTACAAAATTTACTTACCATATTTAATTCACCGAAAAACTTCGGCCGTCGATAATACCACACTGTGTGGTAACCCCGAATGACCATTGGCTTGCAATAAACTATTGACAGTATAGTTCGCAATTACGTTTAACTCGAAGCCAACTTTCGTTCATTGAGTTACTGTGCATGTACTGGATAGAACGTCAACTTATTACTCCGCCGCAGAATTTACGTATACCTGATGACAGCTGCTCAAACACTACACCAACTGAGTTTAAGCAGTTGATGCTCACAAGAAAACAGGTAAGCAAACATTTTCACGATTGAGCGATTTAGCGTCGTGTGGACTGCCAAACACAACCGTACACGTAAGACGAACAAACGACTAAAACATGCAAACCACCACCGAACTAGCTAAAATGTGTTGCAAAAGCGCGCATTTTGGCCACTTGCATTTTGCAAAATAGTAATGTAAACGCATGTTTATGCATAGAGCGCCAATAATGCAAAAAAGCAAAACGAAACTGATAAAAATTGGGCACGCGCAAACCGTTATTACGCCTTATGCTAACGAAGAGTTAATAGTATGCTAGCAAAAATAAATTTTCCATTTTTTGCAGCATCGCGTGATTATAGCAGGCATCCATGCATGCTAAATCATTTGTTACAGAGTAAAAAAACGAGTGTGGCTGCCACTTTCGTTTGTACATTTAAGGTCATTTTCAAGGTCAAAAATGTAGAAAACTGACAAAAATGAAACGTCAAGGCAATTTTTTTACTCGCAATTACGTTCAACTCGAGGCCAAACCACCGTCGAACTAGCTAAAATGTGTTCGCAAGAGTGCGCATGTTGGCCACTTGCATTTTGCAAAATAGTAATGTAAAGGCATGTTAGTAGTAAGATTTAGTTGTTTCCACGATATAACTTCCGGTTTCTTTGTTTCCCAGCCGGCCTTCTTTGTTTCAGCCTTGCCTCAGCCAGCCTTTGTTTGTTTAGCCTTACCTCAGCTTTTTTCGTCGGTTCTTACACTCCAGTCCAACCTACCAGGTGCCTGGCTTACCTAGCCTGTCAGCCTGGGCCTTGGTTAGCTTTGTCCTTACCTCGGCCTTTGTCTCTCAACCCTAGCTCCCACTCCAGTCTTCTTTGTCTAACCCTAATTAGCTCTGGTCTTTGAGGCCTTTGTTTGGCTGCTAACTAAGCATTTTTTTCCAGCCCGGTCCCTAGTTAGCTCTGGTTCTTTGTCCAGTGTTAACCTAGCCTTAGCCCCGCCCCCTTAGGCTAGCAGGTCTTTGTTTCGTCCAATCAGCCTGTTAGCCTACAGCCTAGCCAGCTATGCCTCATATAAGTCGGCGCTATTTCACCCATCCGCATTCAGTCTACGGACAACCATCGAACGAGCAACATGAAACCGTATCAGCTCAGCGACGACAGAACCGTATCGGTTAAGAAGAAGGAAGGTCAGTGGACGGTCATCATCAAGCAGAAAGACTCTGTGGACAAATTCTTCGAGTTTACACCTAACCGGTGAGAATATTACAATTATTTTACATCATATTTTATTTTTTCATCGTATTTGTTGCATACATCGTTTGCGTTTTTGCACACTCGCTAATAATTTTGTTTGCTGACGTTGCAGCTGGGCTCAGTTTTGCCTCAGCTTTGACGAGATCAATGCTGAAGTCACCGCTGTACACAAGAGCGCTGACGCCGCCGACTATCCACCCCTCAGATATCACAAGCATATCGGCGGTGAATGTTACGTGTCGGTCACCACAGGCTTCAAGTGCGTCAATTTTCGTCAGTTCTACGTGCCCTACAGTGATACCGAAATCAAGCCAACGCGAAAGGGTATCGCTCTGCGCCTCGGTGAGTGGGACCAGATGAAGAAAGTGATGGAGCTCGTGAACAATACCTATCCGATGCTGGCCAGTGCTACTCCCTGCTACTTCGCAAACGATCACCACAATCAGCTCGTGGCACTGGACTGCAGAGAATGCAATCCCTTCATGCTGCATACATTCCCTACATGCCTAATTTGACATGTGCGACATCGTCACCAATACTGCGTTCATCTCAACGAGTGCGATATCGAACATTTGCATTAGCTGTACATTTTTCAGTTTTTACTAACATTGTGACATTTTATTTCTTCAGCAGTGTATATAGTCACCTATGTGTTTTCTAGCTTTACATTGTAGAGTAGAAAATGTGTTTGTGTACATGTCCATGTATGTAGTTTGTTCTTGTATTCGTTCTTAGTTTGCTTTGCTTATTGTCTGGTTTATCGCAATTTATAATTATGCTAATAAGTGTGTGTTAAATAGACTATTTACATCGCACATTTTCATATGCCCCGGTAACGCAATTGGTTAGCGCGCCGTACTTATAAAAAGTAAAGTTATGCGGAGGTTGTGAGTTCGATTCTCATTCGGGGCAACTTTTTTTTCTTTCTCTCTGTCTTTTTTTATTGTTGTAACTTGTACTTTTTTCTATTATATAATAACTATAATCATTATCATTATAAACAATATTTATTAGTAATGTTGTACATAATCTACTACTTCTATTCACGTATGTGTATGCATGTTTGTCAAAAAATAAAACACGAGTTTGTCGTACACAGTCGTTCGTTTATTCATTCAACACACGACACACAAATCTATGAACTAATACATCGTTAAGCGCAGTGTCCGTAGTAAAACGGTTGACAATCTTTAGCATATCCATGCCCCTACTTCTAAGTACACAATAGCAAATACAATAGTGTCTGCAGAATCTACTAATTACACTCTGCAATTGTCTACTGTTAAAAGTCCACGACGACGACGGGCAGTGTTCGTCCATATAACGTTCAAAATTCGCGGTAGGAGGTTCGCCGAACGAATCAAAATATTCTCCGCAACCATCGTTCACCCACATGCACATCCAGTGACGTCCGGGTTTATGCGATTCGTCGGTGTTGACGACCAGTAGACGAGGTTTCGAAGGTAACGTGTCGGCACTGAATACTCCGTCAAAATCTTTAACACGTGCACGCCTCAGCACGCCTTCTATCTCTCTCGTGTTCATACTCCAAAGTCGAAGACGACGTTTCTGTTACGATCTATCTCGATGACGTTCTCAAATTCCGCGTAGGTGATCACCGTCACTGTGGCCTCCAGAGCTTGGCTGAATTTCAACGCCAGGCGTACGCTGCCTTGTCTCACCAGGCTAAAGTGGTCGTCTTCGCCCAAATCGGCCGTCAGGTCGAAGGCGTACAGGCTGTATCCGTTTGCGTATTCGTCGCGGGTGATGAACAGGCCTTCGTCGGCACTCAGTTTGCCCGTTCCGGCAAAAATGGTGTTGTACGCTCTTATATACTCTCCGGTTGCAAAGTTTGGCTGTGTGGGTCTCAGGGCGTGTTGCTGCTGGCCGTCCAGGTATAGTCCGATCTCGTGCAGGTTGAAATGAGCAAAGTTGAACGGATTTCGATCTCTGCTGCCGTTAAATGCCCTGTTGTCGACCAGGCCGATCACGATGCGCGTTGGTAATTGCCCGGAAAACAGTTTCTTATGGTTCATATCCAGGTAATTCTGCGGAATGATAAACGATTTGCAAACCACGCGACGAATGGGGTACTTTGCCGTTTCACGCTCCATAGCTTTAGCGTGAGCCAGGAATACCGACGGCATCACCTTCACTTTTCGCACAAACAGCGACACGTGCGTGATCTTGATTTTGTAATTAGCGTCTCCCATCAGGCAGAATGTGTCTTTGCTGCGAATCAGTTTTATCTTCACGCCCATCTCGTTCAACATGTATCTATTCTGAAAGAAGATGTCCGCGTGAAGACGACCCATCATATCGATCACTCGACTTTTTCGCGCCATACGACGTCGTGCAGCCAGCCCCTTATTAACCGCGTTTTCGTCCTCAAAATCCACACTATCCATATTGCCGGCGGTGTCTTTGTAGTAGAGAGCGGATGTCAGCTGGGACGTTTTGGCGTCCATACCGTAACTGAGCAGCGTCTCGATCATGGCCCGATACGGATAAGTGTTGGTCGAGGAAGTTATCAGCGTGCTGTTGAGCGAGATGTCCACCTGCGAAAACAGACTGTGCAGAAACAGATTGACCGGGCCCACCACGGAGTCGGCAGCAAGGTCCGTGTAATTTCCATGAGTCACTTTGGCTTTGACGTGCAGCATCGTGTTTGCAAAGTCCACGTAATCGTCTTCCGAACCGCTCACGTCGAACTCGATAAAGGAACCATCCGTTACCGTCGTCAGAGGATGATATTCTACCCAGCTACCGTGCTCCATGCTGGTTTGCGTAGGTGGAACGGAAAACAGATCCAATTCCGACTTTGTACATTCGCAGGACATGTCGTGCGCAAAAGCCATCATGCAAAGATGTCTTTCGAATGCGAACGTAACTTTCGGCTTTTCTTGCGTCGTTTCGGACAAATGCCTGATCCAGACTGACGAATCAGACTCTGTGCAGAGCGTTTTATACCTTCCGGCACGGGTCGCTTGACGGACTCCTTCAGCGTGCGTCCGTCCAGCACGTCTTCAACCACGTTCACGCAGGTTCTCAGAGCGTCCCTTGCAAGCGCCTTACCGTGAGTCTTGAACAGCGGGATGACGAATCGATGGAAGATGCCTCCCAAAACGCTTCCCAGTCCATGCCCTCGTTGATGTCTGCTACCGACGAAAACGGGCATCTGCCCACCAACCTGACGAGAATAGTAGTCCTCGTACATGTGACGACTCGCGTCGCAGCAGTAAGGTTTTCCCCTCATCGTTCGTGCAATGTCCGGACGACAAATGACGAGATAGCAATGGGCGTGCCCTTTTATGACCCCAGGTACGTGCGACGAAATTCGAGAACGAAGAACGTTTTTCCATATCGGAAAGGTACGAAACGTCCGCCGTCGGTCATGATGTTCACTTCCACCGTGTCAAAGTTCTTTTTCTGCAGCGGTACGTACAGTATCGGGTTAAACGTCTGATGCACGTTCCCGCGCTTTTTCCTGTCCTTGTCGACTATGCGAAGCAGCGGTGCCTTCGTGTCTTCCACGGTAACGTGTTCCAGTATGTCGCAGTAAATGTACGCGGAGTTGATGTCACCGTTCACCAGAGAAAATCTGCGACTCGTTCTCGCATGATTGCGGTCGTATGCTACGTCTGCGTCGGCACCCAATATCTCGGCCAAGCTCTCGCTGAATCTAATAGATAACACCGTATCCAAAAGTTCGGTGAACGTCATCTCTATATGCACGCCCTTGGGCGTAAACTTCAAGTACGGCTCGTTAAAGATGTCTTTTGGCATGGTAGAGTGCATGGCCGCAATCAGATCGTTCATACGCCTGTAGTTGCCCTCGGGAACTATCGTCGAGTGAAAGTGCACGTTATCCAACGACAGGGTGTAATAGCATTGGTTTGCAACGACGTTATATACGGCGCCGGGAATCGACATCTCCGCCAAGCCCACTT
>Ga0209367_1004899_pt1 | contig 18549 bp, 12 predicted proteins | sample WorMetLIZISLAND2_FD_187412 | JGI IMG/M metagenome (GOLD analysis project Ga0209367, IMG submission 187412) | Marine gutless worms symbiont microbial communities from Max Planck institute for Marine Microbiology, Germany - Olavius geniculatus... ... | reverse complement strand
TCTTTTCTGATGAAATCTGGACAGTTGGCCCGCAGTCAGTTTCCTGCGCTGCGCGCTGTGTGTGCTGGTGCGCTGTCCTGCTGGAAGATGAATCTGGTAAGCAGCCGGCGATTGCTTGAAAAGAACGACAATTTAGTGATAATTTATAAACAAAATAAATTACTGTTTGTCAAAGCGTCACTGTGACGTCATCGGCAGTAAGGTGGTAACCGGTTTTTGAAAAGTAAATAGCATTTTTAGTTTAAACATTTTTAATGCTGAAAAATCGGTAGGCGGTTATGTTCAGAAGTCTATAATTTCGTCGTTTTTCAACAGAATCATATTTCACTTAGCAGTTAGATGTAGAACGTATTTGTAAATGAACCTGTAAAATTCCATGTTAAAATTTCAAGCGGTTGCTGAGAAAACGGCAAAAAACTTTAGGGGCTACTTTTTTTGCCGCACCCTGTAGGGTGGAGTGGACGCTTTTGAAGCGCTCTTGGTTTGCACTTCCTACTAGCATTAAATATGCTAGTAAGCAGAAAAAACGTTTGATAAAAATTATAAATAAACTTTCAAATAAATAAACTTATTGTTGTTTAACAAACATTATTAAAGCACCAAAAATTAAGATCCGTTGCTGTTATAGTACTTATAAATTAATTTAGGTTGATTAAATAATAGCGTGCTGATGTCACTGATTATTCATTTGACTCAGTAACGTAAAATTAAAAGGGAAAATGCAGAGTAAAAACGACAGACAAAAAATATGATAGAAACACAAAGCATATAAGTATTCAGTTTAATCAGCAAATGCGCCAGCTTAATATTTATGGATATATCCACAGGACGGCCTAAATCTCATATCCACACACCGATATATCCATGGATAAATCCATGGATATCCATATCTACGGCAAGCCTAAAAAACTGCAACTTGAATAAGTTTTAAAACTTAAAAAAATATTGCTGCTTAACAACATTTTCGATAATGTTTGTTGTTGTAATGAGCATCCCACGGGGTATTTAACAAAGATTAAAGTAATTTAACAAAAGATAGAATCGCTGTGAAAAGTCCACCAGACTTCTCGTACGTATTCGTCAAATGGCAATATGGGACTGACGGTTTAGCCAAAATTTGCAGTTGGTTTTTGGCGCTTCGATTCACGTTGAAATTCTCAGTTCCAGGCCCACAAAAATTTTACTGCGCCCGTAGTCGTTTAGCCCAAATCCCGATTCCGAAACCCGGGTTTAAAAAAGCGTCAAAGTTAAAAATTGAAATTTTTGTTCCTGCCGTATTTGGGCTCCTGGCATATTTTTTCAACGATGCCGCTAAAGCGTTTAATTTTTTTCACTATCTTTGTGGTAGATCATTAGCTCCAAAGTTGGTTCAAAGCTAGACCCATGTGTTGCAGACGCCTTTGCACACCACGTCGCGCCAAAGCTCCCCGATATACATAAAGCAATCTATGATAATTTTCCTGTATTCAGTATGTTTTTTTTGACGAAAGTATTATGCACTTTACAGGTTTCTGTGCAGCCTTATTATGTACTTTATTCGTATAAAAGCTGGTTACAGTAATTTCCAATTACTAAAGATTGCACAAGTCGAGCAAGTGTTCAGTTTGTGTTATCAGTGCAAGATAACATGAGTCGTAGGCAGAATAACACGCTACTGTCGGCAATTGCTGCCTCATCTTCTCAGACCGCCGTTTAGCTGTACAGAACAATCAAGAACACCAACTTACAAACACAGAACGAATACTACATTACCAGGTACATCTGACGCCGTTGCGTCGTGCACCTTACATAAACTATCGTTATTAAACCTATCATTAAGGGCCTATTATTTTTCGTCCACCAGCACAAAGCTAAAATATTAGATACAAGTAATATGGTTAAACTTATCAAACGTGCTCTCAAAAGAAAGTGCATTTCTGAAATGCTTTGGAACAGATAAGTGGTCTCACGAGTTGTTTGCGTTATGGTGGATGTGCGTTTGGCAGTGTCTTCAATGGCATCAATAGCCTGTTGGTTCCAATAACATGTTGCCTCAATTGCTGTTGGTCCGAAGATGTGTCCAATAAGAGATCGGACACCAGTCACTACTGCCTAACCTTAAGATAGCGTAAATGCTACTACTTTACTATGAAAGTCGTTCAAAAAGCGAGAATTTTTCTACACATCAAATGTGTCAAGTTGACTTTTACGTGCATTAAAGTTTGGCATTTGAAATGTTTTCTGCTGTTCCCGCAATAATGACTCGACATTTAAAAATAGGTTTAGTCCCTAAAACAAAGTTTACTATGTTGGAATTTCAAGAACGAAGACTTTATTCTAATTTATTTCATGTAATGCTTTTTTCAAATAACCCATTCAAGATAGCATCTACAACACTTTGAATCGAGAATGTTTTTACCGGGCAAAATGTACAAAAAATGTTCGCTGTCAGTACAGTAGACTACCTTGTTTCGTTGATGACTTGGTTGAGTAGTTTTTCATTTGTGTCTTCAATGTCTTTGGCGCAGCAGCTCCACTTTGACATCTGCTCTTCAGTGAAGATACTCTGCTCCAGCGCCACGCTGCGGTACAACAGACTGTGAATAAATGACTCTGTTAAAAAGTTAACGTTAAGATCAGACTTGTAGATAGCGCCATAGAACCGAAGATTAGTAACAAAGGCGCTCTTGCTGTGTTACAGCAACGACACGTCACTGTATGGCAACAGTAAACAGACGAGTCTTGAGACCCGATCAGACAACTGGCATGCAGAGTGTTAGCAGTGAAGACGTTCACAGGTATAGTGTGTTCAGACGGTAAAGGTAGCCACCCAGAACGCAGTACGGGTGCGTGGAATTTGTAGCAGAGGACGTGATGAATATCTCAGATATCTTGAAAACCGCAAGACTGGCTGTAGATGAGCTGCTGGAGATAAGCCGGATGTGTAGTGTAATAGGGCCGGTAGTGTGTTGTAATATGACGAGATTCTACTGTTACAAGCAGCTTGTATGAAAGTGTGCTGCGAAGTCTAAAAAACCCACGTGAAATGCGTTTGTGTTGCGCAGAGGTAAGCACTCAGAGTGACTCTTATGGGACGTAAGCGTAGGTCACATCTTATCACTCACTTACTCGTTCTTGATAGCTCCGCTGTGTGGCGCCCTCATACTAAGAGACAAACCGTCTTGGCGCTTTAAAAATTTCATTCATAACTATCCGACCAGTGATCTGACCAATCATTATTCGTTTTGTTGGACGTCATGGTGTCTTTTGCCGTAGAATGTTGTCTCTCATAAAAGTACAACTGTACAGTTAGTCAATATTATAGTAATCTGACACCACTAATCATTTAGTAACACAAGTTCGTTGCACCGCAGTCAGTAGCTTACTCATCACAACTCATTAAACTGACTGAAAGTATCCAAACGGTAAACAAACGTAGCCGTACAGATACGTATTTTGTTTTGCGAAACAGAACAGTTTTCAGTTTTTTCCCTAAAAGTTTGTGCAGAACCAGACAGTCAAACATCGCACGGCAAAGTGGTGCTCCACTGCTGCCACAAAAAAACGCAAGGCCCTAAGAAGAAGAATAAATGACAACAATGCAATACTCACCTGACCACCGCCGGGAAAACGAATGGCTTGAAGTTCTTATAGAACACCTCTGCGAGGGACGGGTACTTTTTCATGAACGCTTCATAGAAGGCCTTCATCTTTTTCTCGTTTGGGTACATAGGGGTTACTCGGCAGAGAAACCAGGTAAAGATATTGACGGCTTCGAGCTTACTGCCGCTGACCGCTGCCAGGAACTCGCGCTTGAGAGTCGTACCCACCTCAGCGTCGGCCTCCTCTATTTTCTTCATAATTTCATCGAAGTGCTGTTCTCTACACGTCCGATCGCACGTCACACATTTCTCCACCCGCGCATGTTTCAACTCCTTCAGCACATGCGGCAGACATTCCGTGCACGGCGGATCCGCAGCCGCTGCAGCGTTAACAGTACACACACGCAAAAACGACTTACGGTCAAAAAGCCAACATTTCGTTTTCGTTTTATGGGTTAAAGACCTAGTGTGGTTGATAAAAACGGCGATATTTCTGCTGGCTGCACAGCGGGTCCAATTGTTCGCTAACACGGACAGTGGATGGCCGCGTCTTATAGTGACCCAGTCACCCATCCAAGTGCTAACTACTTAGTAGCAACCCTACCGGAAGTAGAACCCACGACATCTCGACCATAAGTCCGACACCCTACCTTTGCACCACCTAGCCACAAATCGCACCACAAATCCGGTTTTGTAAGATCTATTGCGTGATACTGGTACATGCAGTGCATAGGACTTACTCGCCTACTAAACGTAACGTATAAATGAAAATTTCGTAACTAAGAATACAGAATACTGTTCCAGAACTTTGTCTTCGATCTGTAGCTCGTTGAAGGAAAAGGATTCCTACTGCTAAAAGATGCTGCAGAGAACAGTATCAGGACACACGCCATCAGAGCACTGATCATCTTCATCGTGAATAGTCTATGGCTGTTGCTACAACAGATGCTATAGGCCTATTTCGTTGTCCTGTTCGTGAGTGACGATTATGCTATACAGTCGTCCGTTATGACATTATACGCCCGTAGACAGTTAGATCGAGCTGATGACAGATGCAGCGTTCAATGCATTGACTACTATCACGCCTGGTGTTCGTGGGTCAGTTTGTACACTATGATCCACAGCAGCTAGGCTACGCCGTAATGACCCCGGACTCAATGCTACCATGGCAATTGAAATATTTATTTGCGCCAAGTAAACGAAGTGAACATTCGAGGAAATTAAGAGATTAGACGTTCTGTCCGTCGTACCGTGTGTGTGTCTGTGTGTCTGTGTACATGTACTTTGAGACGCCATATCTCTATAACGGTGCCAGATAGACGCATGGTCACAATGGATCACCCATAGTTGTAAGTGTTGTAGTAGCTGTATGTGTTACAGTAGTAGTAGTTACATGTGTAGTAGTAATTGTAAATGTAGTAATAGCTGTGGGTGTATAGTAGTTGTAGGTGTAGTAGTAGCTATAGGTGTAGTAGTAATAGTAATAGTAGTAGTAGTAGTCGTAATGTTTAAATTACATTACTTGGCAGAGATAATGCACTGTGGATCAAAAGCGCATTAGAGGTGTGTATACACGACGATGCGCTATACAAATTGACAACCTTTACCTTTACCTTTACTCTTACGAGCGCCTTCTAGTTCAAAATGAATTACACTTTTACCACAAACGTTTTTGACAACTTGTTGTAGCTTTATAGCAGCACCGTCGTAAGTTAAAAAATAAGCGAATCCGAAAGTTAAAATTTTTCGACCGACCGTTGCTAATTGCCGACAATAGAGCTTATGGGTGCTTGAGATTACAATTTAACTTCTTTTTTAAATAAGAGGTTTTGGCTTCGAATTATGCTAGTAACCGCTATTGAGACTCTGCTGCAACTTTACTCTTGCATCATGTAAAGTTACATTGTTGCATTACTGTGGGCTATTACAGCAGTCGCGGTGGATCTAATTTTTCCGAATCTGAACACTCGCATCTAGACCGTCTTGATCGTGCTAATAATGTTCGACAATCGAGAGGTCAACAAATTTACTAAAACATGCTGACGATGACAGCGACGACATTCTGAACAGGGAGAGGGAAATGCCAACTGTAAGTATCGATGAATTAATTAGCTAATGTCATATGCACCGACAGCACAGGGTGAGTCGTAGAATGATAGATGTAAAAACATTTTTATGTTTTTTTATAAAAGTATATTTTTATATTTTCAATGTTTTTGTTATGTTTTTAAAAAAAATTTAAACGTTTTTGTGCTTCTTAATGTCATGTTTTTGTTCTTGTTAAATCGTTAGAATAAATTGCTACAGATGTGTTAAAAACTGTTAACATGACAAGTATAAGCTTACTTGGTATTCTGACATTTGTTTAGTTCATAATTGAGTATGTACCATAATCACGGTTACATAAAATAAAAAAATGCCCAAAGTAAAAAGTAGCAATTGGAAGCATTTGAAAATTAATGTGTTTTTATAAAATTTTTTATCATATTTTTATAAAAGTATAAAAACATGTTTTATGTTGTTTATTTGCAAATGAATGTTTTCAACATCTATGCGTAAAATAGGATAGGGCCTTGACAACCTTGTCTTTCTAGTACTTGCATTAGGCCCTAACTGTATGGGGAAAACAAAAAAAGCGTCATGACATAATAAATCACTAATTGCTTAAGAAGCGATCATATAAAAAATTTCTTTTTGATTTCAAGTATTTGAGCTTCATCAATGTTAAACAGAAATGCACTGTTGTGGGCCTATTTTTCGGATCATTGTGTAGGCATATGTGAAACGATCACGCGAAATGTTTTAAGCTTTGGGTTTTATTTTATCTTTGCTTTAGTTTTATCGCATGCATAGAAATCATTTTATTTCACGTCGATCTAAAAGATTGCAACCACTGAAAGTAGGCTATTTATTTGCCTTCCGCAAGTTCTGACAGATTAGTATTGAACAATAGACTTACGCGGCTCTGAATAACTAGACCTATCTGCGGTAGATTTAGACATTCTAAAATTTCAAAATAGAAGCTTAATGTAAGCTATGTCTTAAGTTGTATTCGTGTTTCGCAGTCCATATTGTTTATTTTTTAAACTCGAACTTTTGTTATAAGTGATGTTACGGTTATTTTTTTATCAATAATTTATTGATCAAATGATACTAGAATCCCTTTGCTAGTAACGATTTAAGAACCAAAAGCTAAAAACGGAGAATTAACATAATCAACTACAGCATTGACATGTTTATAAAACGACGACTACTACACTAAAAGCAGCAAAATGATGTCATAATGTGTTCTCGTAGTCTTCGAATATTGATCAACAACATTCCGAAATAAAACTATTACTATTATCACTAAACATTTTCAAATTTCTGTATATAGCAACACAATGTTACGCTAACGAGTAATACAGTCACATAATGTATTAGCAATTTAGGAAATATCAAGATAAGGACGTGGTTGGGCCTGATGATAATTTTTACTTCACATCATAAGTAACCACGCATACACGGTGTTTCATAAAAAGAACCTCTTTTTCTTTTTTTCATAATTCACTCAAATAATGATCAATTTATTTGAAATGTTTACTAGTTGTAGCCTATGTCACAGGTACAAACTTGCTAGTCTCGACTGGTGCTGTCAGTTGCTACCTTGCTCCGATGGTGAAAAATCTGGTTCATTAATGACAAATTTTTGGAGTTTTACAGTTGTAACCACAAAAACGTACAAAGCGATCGCATTTACGTGTCTGTGGAGATTGTTAGATTTTCATATGTTCGAGCAAGACAATAAGACAGTGCACTAGCGCACCGAGCTTGCGAGAAGGTTGAGTTTTTGGATCACGAGACGCCTGATTTTATGTCCCCATGTTGCTCAGTGCTGGCACGATAAACAATTTTCATTAGCAAACCAGAATAAGTTTAACATCGAAGCAGGGTAGCAAATGACAGCACCAGTTGAGACAAGCAAGCTTGTACTCACGACACATTTTGACGTCAGCATTACGTCACAACTAGCAAAGACTATTTAATCAACTGCCACATTTTGTTTGAATATTTTAAATTAAAATTGCTTCAGCTACAACTGGTAAAAATTTTGCATAAATTAATTATCATTTGAGTGAATTACGAAAAAAACAAAAAGGGGTCTTTTTGAAACACAGTGTATATCGTGCACATATGCAGGTAGTCCCTGACCCAGACAGAACAAAAAATAGCAAAATAACTAAAAATCATAATTATTCAAGTCGTTTATCCATAGGCTTCATTATCATTATGTGCTTGTTTTTTTGTTTCCACTTTTAGGTCCTATAATAGTAATTACTGTATTACTGTAATTATAGTATTACTGTAGTAAGAATGTTAATTTTGTAATCCAAAGAGTTACAGCTACTATACAGCTACTATAAAGTAGTTGCAACAATTGTTCACAAACGTACTTTGTAAAAACACATTTTTAACTTTCTATTTTTTATTTGAATAAAGTTTGAACTTTCAATGCGCTAATTACAGTGATTGAAGTTAATTATAGACTAAAATTAAAGTGCTATTAAAATGTATAGTTTTTTAGTTTTCATTTACTTACTTAGATATGATGACAGAAATTTGATGAATCTAAAAAAATGTAACTTCAAGTAGTCGATTCGGTCAAAAAACGTCCAGTAAAACGAATGTCACGTTTTCCGTTATGGTTTGCAAATTTTCGTTTCAATTTTTTGATAAAACACGTTATAACGTTTACGTGTAAAACAATTTCTTGACTTTATTGTATTTTGCAGCAAATCACAAAAAAACTGACACCCAAATGACTGCGGCAAAAAAATCATAGGCCCCTATTAATGTTTTTTTTTTTAATTTTACTTTCACTACAGTATAATATTTGCTGTCATTAAATGACGAATAAAACTGAATATATATAATATGTATTCCAACAGGCCTACCGAGGTCAGTGTTTTATAAACTAGGAGGTCCATAACTATAAACTACAAATTGCAGATGCTCATTGTGAGATCGCTTTTGTTTGATCTAGCGGGTTGCTGCGGCTGGCTGGTGGGCTGACGCTGATGCGGCAGACAGAGATGCTAACTGTGCCAGTTGAGTTGCGTGCTCAGTAATCAGACCGGTCAACCAGCGTCCGACGCTAGGATCAAGCTGAAGCGACGACATCAGGTCGCTCAGACACCCTGCACATTTCAATCAACCAAACAATCGATCAGTTATTAGGGACACGCATATTATATAATATTATGACGCGTGATTTGCACAAAAAAACTGTCAGTTTGATTAAGCACGTAAATTTAACAAAAAAACTAACATTGTTTTAAACGGAACTGATATCAGAGAAATAAAACAAATAGGCCTACTAGTTGATAGGAAAAAACAAAATAATCCATAAACAGAAGCTAAAGTCAAGTCGTCTTACAGATTATATATAGACTACAGCACATGTAAGGTTAACAAAGAAAAATGTGTGCGACCGATTCCTCTTCCCTTTCCCCTTGTCTCTTTCACCTGCCTTTCTCACCCTCTCTCACACTTCCTTTCATTTTCTTTTTTTTATTCCGTACCTACCTGTAGCGTACCTGCTCTCCCGCAGAATCCAGCTCTGTCAGTGCGCCAGGGCATTTATGTTTTTCAACATCAGATATTGCGCCCGGTAAAAACTTGCGATAAGAGAAATAGTTATGCACAAAACAATAATATAGCGAGCGGAAAAGCTTAAGTTAACTGAAACTTCCTGAGAACGGCATGTTTCTACGTCGTACTTGGATAATGTAAATTAAACGAAACAAAAATCTATAGAGACTAGGAGCAAGTACAAAAAACTCGAGATCATCGGGACCTAGACTTACGATTCCATACCTGAACAATACCTTTATTAAATTGATGCACAAGAGTAGAATCATTTAGATCAGTTCAGCATGCAGCAAGTTTCAAGTTTATATAACTAGAACAGAGTGTGCCACACCAAGATTAGCTTAAGACTGGCAAACTTCCGTGTGAGACAGTGCAGGCGTCGTGGCAATTGCCCACCTTGAATTTTTAGCTGTCGAAATATTGGAGGAAAATCTTCTTCCTCTCAGAAAAGTTTATTCCAAGTATGTCAAATTTAAGGCTAAATGCTCCATTTTTAACAAATTTTAAAAGCAAAATTAAAATCTCGAGCACCCGGAGTCTCATATGTGTGTCAGAACTTTGCAACACTGTCTGTTAGAGTTCTGTCGGAAATTTGCAACTTTTTGACTTGCCTGTTTTTTAAACTCAAGACGCCGCTGGTTTGAAACCGAATGAAAGACTGAGATTTAAATCTGCAGTGCTGCACCAAAAGCACAATCGGACTGCTCATACCTGCGGCGGCAGTAGCGCCAGTAGCAGTATTGTCTGCACAGCCCCCAGCTTTGCATGCGTCTTCTTCACGCCGAGCATCACTGTGATCCTGTGATGACATCATTGATGACGTCATCGTCGCACCTGCAGCTGGTTCCTTGTCACACTGCTGGCGGCCGCGATCCACAACTTCCAGTCCTGCGCAGTCGGTCAAAACAGTTAGCGTTAAGTGTTGCCTTAAAGTCTTAAAGTACTTCCACTTATTTAACAAAATAGCAAACGTTAGGAAAAACATAAAATCGTCAAAAGCATTTTTGTTTAAAAAAGACAGGAGTTTTTAAACTTCAAACAAAACAGTGACGTAAGTCTTTTTACAGCCTTTTCACATTTATTACATTTTTGGGGGTCATAATGCTCATGCATAACTTACAGTAAATCGAAATTCAGCAAATATCATTATTTTGATCAATAACACTTCGATTTGCTGTGAACATAATTATAACAGCGCAGTTGTTTAACAAGTCGACAGAGTTAGTAGTGAAAAGTGTGTATGACTGACCAAGTGGTAGCAGGAACGCGTTGGCCGTGTCGACGAGAACACGTCTAAAGCGTTCTCGCTCTGCATCACGACAAGTGTCGTTGCCAGTTTTATGTTCATCATCATTATGATCATCGTTCCCGCCACGCTTCTTCTCTTGGCCTGATCTTTCGCTCTTGCTGTCGTCGGCTGAACCCGGCTTTGTACCGGCCCCACTGCCATGCTGGGTCATTCCCGCCAGAAGAGATGACAAGGCCTCGAACAGCTGATGAGGCTGTAGTAACAGTAAATAAGTAAATAAGCAAGTAAGTAAAAACCGTGTCTATACTTCTTTGTAAAAATCAAATCTCACAGCACTGGGCCGACATGACTTTTTTTCTTTCCAGTGTATTCATTTATTTGCTAGGCACCGAAAAAAAGATGTTGAATTACCGAACTGCAGTGGGGTGGAGCGTTGGAAGTGACGTCATCATCGAGTTGTACGTAAACACGCAGGACTCCTTCAGTCACATGACCCAGTGCTTCTACCAGTTCTTCGTCACTGGAGAACGATATCATCTCTCCTTCTTCATCTATACGATTGTGCATACAACTCTAATGTATAAACATACAGGCCTATCAGTAAACTAAGCCCAACAAACGTAATATCATCACTATCGTGTTGTTCCCCAAACCATTAGTAAAATGTAGAGGTAGACAGAAAACAGCAAGAAATAAAACTTTAAAAAAGCATCAAAAAAGAAAGAAAAAAGAACGAAAAACATATAGGGAAAAACTAGTAGTAAGGCGTTACGAAACTCTTCACAGAAGCTGAATTTCTCTTTATCTGACACTTCAAACGTTAAGTCCGCCGGCCTCGTGACAAAAAGCATTCGACCAGCAAGTCAGCCCCCTACTAAAAGAAACAAGAAATTTGAACTAATGCTCACGAGACGCGCGAAAGCCTATAGCAGTTACTGGACAACAACAGAACTTTTACGACTTTTACGGGGGTACCGCTCTTTGATGCCCTCGTGCGCAAGTTTCCTTGAACCTAGAAAATCGAGACGTGGACCATCAAAATCTACGTTTAATGCTGAAAATTTCATATGCAGCTTGTGTATGTCTATCTCAATTGGTTTCGGCGCAATTCACTTTTGAAATGTGTCTCGCAGCCCAAAATCGCCAAAAAATCCATAAAACCCCCTATTTTGGGGTTCAAGGTCATTCAAGGTCATTGAATTCGACGCCAATCGAGAGCCAGTGTGCGACTTCCTATTAGTGATTAATAGTAGGCCTAACCTAGGCCCTATCTCGCACCGTTACTGAGATACAGCGACTTATTGGCCAAAAATCGCAAATTCTACCCACCCCCTCTCATTTAGCGCCCTCGTTCGGGGTGACCCCCTTGGAATTTATGGAAAAGTTTTACGGTTCCTGAAACTAGAGTCTTCCCCGCAGCCGACGGTGAAGATTTGGTGATCCTAGCTTGCATCGTTTTTGACTGATCCACCCGTGTGACAGACGGACGGACGGACGGACAGAATTGCGATGGCTAAGACGCGCTGAAAGCAGTAGCTGCTTTCGCGCGTAAAAAGAAGGATAAAATAAGCAAACACATGCGAAAAATCGCTTCGTCAATGACTGTAAAAGTCACAGCTATGTAAAACCAATGGACTGACATATCTGCTGGTTCCCAAGTTGTCTCTATCATGCCCCTAAAAACTACAAGTAGTTAAACATTATTAATGTTGACGTTTAAACTAGTGTGACTGTGGCTGTTCATGCAGTTGTCGAGAGGGTTAAGCACCGACAGTAAACCGGCTCATCAAACGGCTTATGCTGATATATGTAGGCCTAGAAAAAACTAACGAAATGGTGATAAAACTTAAACGAGACATGCCGAAAAAAAATCCAACAACAATCCGGATAAAAATAACAAAAATCGGTAAAATCTGTCCGGATCTGTCCGGATCTAGGCAAACGCCGTTGTTCACCAGTCTACTTTTAATTAGGCCCTATAACTTTTCAAAACTTGCCTTGCCAGAACAGGCTGATAGCTGCACGGCTGGCAGACGGCACCGTAGCACGAATCTTCGCCGTCAAATAGTCGTAACTCGTAGACACGTCTTCATCGATAGAAATACGTCTAAACTGCACTGCATCGGAGCCCGACTTCTTGACGAAAAGCTTCACCGATAGCGACATAATTCGCTCTTCGTAGAATTTGACTTTTTACGTAGCAACTAGCAAGATACTCTCTCCTTCCTTGGTGTCGTAGTAGTCTGACGAATAGCCTACAGTCGAGCTGCTCGGCTGCCTTTTATAGACTCGACGACGTTCCATCGGTTCTAGAACGTCTAGAATCGCCAAATTCGCCGGCTAAGCAGATTTCATCAGGCTTCAATTTTGCTATATCACGGTGAATGCGGCTGTTATTCGTGGGAATTCCACACACGCTGCTACGCTATTGGCTCTCGTCGCTGCAACATCGATTATTCCCCTCTGCTATTTATAGCGATCAGCTGATTGACCGCTCCGCTGCAATGCTGAAATGTCAAGATGGATACGTTCGAAAATGTCCGGTCATTGTTATCCAGCATTATGAGTAAATTAGTCGGTACTTGTCCGTTAATTCACCCGCACCCGAATTATTATTGTTAACGCTAACCCCAACCTTAACCTTGGCCCTAATCTAAAATCTAACCCTAATTAACCCTGATCCTAACCCTAACCCTATTTTTAACCTTAGCCTTAACCTTAACTCTAGCGGTCAATTCGGGTGCGGGTAAATTAACGGATATGTACCAATTAATCTCAGCATTTGTTTGATTATCTGACAAAATAACGCGCAACTTCGAGCTGCTAAAACTACTAGGCCTATCTCCACACTCCACTGCTTTATAAAATGACTGTAAATCTAGGCCTACGAGCGGCGTTCAAAAAGTTACATACGAAAATGATAGGTCTAAAAGAAAACACTGCACTCACTATATGAATGAGTAGTATAAATTCGTTACGATGTTACTCTGTGTCAACCATATGATGGTATGTTAAAGATCGTTCCAAATGTGCACGTCTTAAGCCTATTTCTAAAAAAAAACTTCTAATCCTAATCATCTAACATTTTTGTCGGCGAGATAGCGGCCGAATAACGTCTTGTTTAGGCCTACGTTAAAAAAGTTCTTCTGGATAAATAAGGACCATTATAAAAGGCACTGATCTCCGTTTCCTTAGTCCTCAGCCCGACGTTACTTTACACTGGCAGTGTAGACCACAAATACGGAGCTAAAGTGCATTTCGCGGTGTGCATGGTTACACCCCAACAGAGGGATGGCCAGGCTGAGTTGCCCTGGGTGTCTTCTTTACAATGACTGTTTTTATGCCGAGACCCTAGTCTACTTCGGAAATAAACGCAGAGATGTATAAACGAGCTTCAGTTGTTCCAATTTCCCATAGGTCTACTCTTGGCGGTGTGGCGCTATTTATCGAACGATCGGGCAGTATATTTACATTGTGCGACGCCGCATCGGATAAACCCATGCCCAACTAGAAACTGGCTCTGTAACGTCAGGCGCCAAATATATACCAGCACTCCAAGCACTTTTTCCGGTCTCGTTAAACTCTTGTTGAGTCGGCACTATACTCATGTAATATACATTACTGTTTTAGCGCTGCCCTAAACGCAGGCTTGCCGTGGATATGAATATCCATGGATATATCCATAGATATTATGCTGGCACGCCTGCAAAATGATTGCGACTGATGGACAAACTAGCCTATCTGGAAAATGTGTATAGGCCTATAGGCCTACACTAACTGCACCGCGTCAGAGAAAACAAGTAAAAGTTCATATCAGATCACACAGTACAAAACCTCCGGTTCGGTGACCTGTTCGATAACACACACAGCCAGACGAGGTGGACAAACCTGAACTGGTGGCCAAATGACGTAAAGTCTTAATGACAGGGGCGGATCCAGAAGTTAAAGTTGGGGGCAAGGTCGAGCGGAGCGCCGAAGGCGCGAGTCGAGTCGAGGCGCCAAAGGCGCCAAAAAGGATGGGATGTGGGGAGAGGGTGTACCCCTCCTTACAGGGGGAGGGGCCTGGGGAAGAGGCTGTGCCCCTCCCCAGAATTTTTTTGGATATTTTAGGGTCAAAATGGCGTTTTTTCGTGCACTTTGGTGCTGAATTTTTTTTCTATAACCAAAACATATTATACGCCAGGAATGCATGGACTGCCATGGAGATTGACTTGCATGCAATAAAGAACGTTATTGAGGGGCGTCTATTCTCCTTAAGCTCTTGGAGCAAGCTTCTCTCCCTAACTCAAAGTAAGACACCGCAGGCGTCGAGAATGAGGCGCCGTATATAGGCGTCGACGGGGTGGGAAATGGGGAAAGGGTATCCCACTCCCCTGTCAACTAGAGGTCTAGAGGAGCGTCATGAGCTCCCCCAGAGGGGTCCGGGGCAAAGCCCCGGCGAAAAACGAATTTGGTGCAGTCTAAGTATAGTTTATCATAAAACACTTATCCTTGCAAAATAGCGTAAATATATCAGAAATGCAAAATAATAATAATATTTAACTTCCCCCTAATTTGCCAAAAAACCTTCCTATTTGCTCCAAGGTTTATAAATATGGTGATTGTGTAGTCGCCCTTGACGTTATTTTTGTTTATTGTTACTTACTCTTACATAGGCGTAGCCAGAAATTGGAGTCACAAAAGGCGAACTGGCTCCCTAGGACCAAAAACTGAAGCCGAAAGCCGAAAAACAAAGATGGACTTCTTGGGGAAAAGCCGATCGCCGGGACACAGCCCCGGAAGAAAACGCTTTTCGGGCACGAAAACCCCCTAAAATGCATTTATTGAGTATAAATTTTATTAGTTTTACTGCACAAATTTATAATGCACTGGATAAAGCAAGGCAAAAGGGCAACTTTTGGCATCTTGGGGGCATGGCCCCTTTGGCCCCTTAAATCCGCCTATGCTTAATGATGCTTGCAGATCGATGAGTTTCGGCGCAGCCAGATGCCAATGACGAACACTAGTCTTATAGTAGGCGCCTATTTGGAGGTTTAGTAGCAGCTGAAGGTCTGTGCAAAGATGCAAACATGCAGCACTACGTTCTATATCCGTGATTAATGCCTTGAGGTTCTGACTCCACTACTTCGAGTTGTAGTGGATTTGTTGACATGTTGTAAGCAATGGCCTACGACGCCGACGCTACTCAACTCAACAGTTAAGTCGGGCCCGCGTCTTACGGTCGTAACTGTGAACTGGCCATTATGGCCATTAGCAGACTTTACAGCACAACTAATCGATCTATAGTGGAGTCTGAGCTGTACGAATTGATTCTGGGTAATAATGTAACGATTTTTCGCATTTTTTGTTCGATATTTCTTTTTTATTTACATGTGACAACGGCCAGTGTCAGGACGTTATGGCTCATTACGGTTGACGACGACATCGAATCGAATCGCAAGTATCTATCTATACGAATCGCTAGTATATAGCGTGATTGTCTACTGCCTAGCCCTATTAGGTAGCGTAGCGCTGCCAATGACTTTTTAACAGAATAATAGAACGTCCTTGAGCGCTGCAGACCGGCAATGGCAAATTACACATTACGGCGTCAGTCGCCAGGTGGCATTGTTGTGGCGCCGCCCTGGCGAATCAGTTCGTCACGCACCGCCTCCCTATAGGCTATCTCTGTTTTGCTGACTATCGCCCTCGTCGCAAGCTTGCAGTGACTGTATAGCATAGGCCTACGCAAGAGCAAAACGAAGGCGTTTCTGTTAGCCTACGGACAGCTGAAAAGGTGCGAGACGCACGATATTTTTTCACCGGTGAAATTGACGACAGCGACCCAGCGCTGCACGGTAAGAAATGCAATTTTACTCTAGGCCTAGGCCCTATAATTTTATTCTTGCAAATTTGTTGCACTTAATTACAAATCACTAGATAGGCCTATATGAAATCTTGTTAAGATCTGGTGCTAGCTTCGTGCTTATTTTTGCCGCATATCTGATATTTTCCAAGTTAAATCAAACATAATAGATCTTAACGAAGATCTAGGTCTTAGCGATTGAAGGCTCGGGGCTCTCAAATCTCCGACGAAAATGGTGACGTCACCTGGGGTACACTACGAAGTGTCAACTTTCTCTGGTAAAGCATCTCGGATGATCCCTAATCCGCAGAAGAATCCGGGTCGTCACCGAAATAAAATCACTTCTTTTTGAATTGGACTGCATATGCCTAACAGCTCCAAACAAGTAATTTGAGCAAAGTTCACGTGACGCGCGATAGCAGCGGTCCTGCCACTTTGGCAATCAGTGTAGGCCTATACAGCAATAAGATATTAATGCACCTTGAAAAAGTACTTAAATTTGGAGCCTCCATACGGAAGACTCCTTGAATTTAAGAGATCGAAACTTAGATTCTTAAAAATGTACGTTCATGCTAAAAATGTCATACGCAGGTTGTCCAGGTCCATCTCCAGCCATTTCGACGCAGTTCACTCTTAAAATGTGTCGCAGCCGGAAATCGCAAAAAAATCCACTAAAACCCGTATTTTGGGAATTCGAGGTCATTCAAAGTCATCGATGTTGACATCAAAAAAGCTTGTCGCTATTGCTTGTCATGATAAGCGGCATATCTGTGTCTATCTGCAACCGTTTTCACGCTACACGCGATAATTGCGGCAAAATAGCATTTTTAGCAGGTAGCTGTTTTTGACGCCCGCCTGCGCCGGCCTCTTTGAACCTATGGGTTCGCGACTTGGACTGCTAAAATCTACGTTCAATGGTGAAAATTTTATATGCAGGTTTCCAGCCATTTCGTCGCAATTCAGTGTTGAAATGTGCGCTGCGCCCAAAAATAAATTACGAAAAATTCACTGAAAACTCCTTTTTGGGGGTTCAAGGTCGTTCAAGGTCATCGATGTTGATAAATCTAAAAAGCCTGTCGCCAGTGCTTGTTATGGTAAGCAGCATGTCTGTACCTATCTGCAACCGTTATCACACTATATGAGCCAATAACGGCAAAATAACGTCTTTTTGGGAAGAGGGTACCCATCTTTGACGCCCTCGTTCGAGGGGAACCTCTGCACCCACGAGCACAAAATTTTGCCACGATAAACTAGACTCCCATGGCAGCGCACACTAAAAATTTTGTGATTTTAGCTTGCACTGTTTCGATAGGGCTGCAGAGTGTGACGGACGGACGGACGGACACACGGACGCCCAGGCCATGGCTAAGATGCGCGAAGCATTCTGCTATCGCGCGTAAAAACTGTACCGAAATCCGTTCGTCAGTTTTTGAGTTATCTCGGATACAGCGGACAGACCAAAAAACATAATCTTCTCGGCGGAGATAGGTTTTGGCTATGTGTTGAGAAAAAAGGGATCTCGGTCTTCTAAATGTCATGACTTGAGCCATCACACAGCAGAGCCCATTTTCCAGGTATAATCTATAACAAGGCGAAGGTCGATAGCTTTGCCGGCTGGTACGCAACTAACAGCTGGGTCGATCGATAGGCCTACAGTTTGCGAATGATCGGTTATTGGATCCATGTGAGGCGCTTTCTGTGCATGTGCATGCGTTATTAGTCCAGCACAGTTGTTACCAAGCTAGCGCCTTGTATCAAAACACTTAACCCCATTTACATTTGCATAAATTTACATGCCCAGCTTAGGCCTACCTCCGAAGTGCTAGGATTTTTTTTCTGCGCGGAGAATTTGAATTCGTTCAAACAGTTTCAGCAGACATGAAATTGGGGCCCGACGCAGCCTGCAAGATTAAAAGACGTAAATTATTGCTTAAATGAGACAAACGAGCCTCAAGGGCCATGGCAAAATTATTCGGGACAGCAGATTTGGCTGTAGGTTTGGTTTTTACGCGCGAAAGCAGAATGCTTCGCGCGTCTTTGCCATCGTCTGGGCGTCCGTCTGTCTGTCTGTCCGTCCGTCTGTCCGTCCGTCACACTCGTGAGCTGTATCAAAACGGTGCAAGCTAGGATCACGAAATCTTCACCGTGGACTGCCCCAAGGTCTCTAGTTTATCGTGACAAAATTTCGTGCCACTGGGTGCAGGGGTTCCCCTCGAACGAGGGCGTCGAAGAGGGGTACCCCC
>Ga0209367_1004898_pt1 | contig 18549 bp, 8 predicted proteins | sample WorMetLIZISLAND2_FD_187412 | JGI IMG/M metagenome (GOLD analysis project Ga0209367, IMG submission 187412) | Marine gutless worms symbiont microbial communities from Max Planck institute for Marine Microbiology, Germany - Olavius geniculatus... ... | reverse complement strand
TTGCCGTGAATTTTTGCACGGACTGCACTTTTGTGTCAAAATCCGTAAAATTCGATTGTTAAACATTGAAAGTTGACCCTAATATGACCTCGTTGATCATTATGATAATCATTTGCAGCCGTTGTAGTTACTAAAACTGTTCCTGAAAGTTACTATAAAAACGATTAATATTAGTCATTTTGTGAGACGACGATACATCACTGATTGTTGACTAGGCAGAGAACAAAAATGTTTGTCAATGAGACGTTTTTAACGCCATATATATGACCGTGAATTGGCACCGTAAATTCGCCGTGAATTATGCGACTTTTCTAAAAGTATGCCGTGATTTTTTCACTTTTGCACCGTGATTTTCGTACAGCCCTACTTTTTTGTATACTTGCCCGCACCTCCAGGTCAAACCAGAAAACCGATTAAATAACCTTCTATGAACACATATGTGAACATTACGCAAACAGTAAGCCAACTGTATATTAAGCGATTTCGTTTAGTTTGCAGGAAATAATTGTTTTTAATGTCAAGCTTTGCTGTTACTGTTTTATGTCAATTCATCCATACGCCCGATTAAATGTCGCGCGATGAAGTGTCGCCGTACCAGATGAACCAAGTGGGCTTAAAAAGAACGATAATTTAATGATAATTTTTAAACAAAATGAATTACTGTTTATCAAAACGTCTTTGTTACGTCATCGGCAGTAACGTGGTAACCGGTTTTTGAAAATTAAACAGCATTTCGGTATAAACATTTTAAGGCTTAATGCTGAAAAACTTGTTTCCGTTTCTTGCTTGTTGTCTGTTTTTGTTTTTTTTTCTTTGCTGTCATGGAATGACGAATAAAGTTGTATATAAAAACAGGTAGGAGGTCATGTTAAAAAGTCTATAATTTTGTAGTTTTTCAACGGAATCACATTTCACTTAATAGTTAGATGTAAAACGTTTTTAATAACTCTGTTAAATTTCTATTTAAAATTTTAAACGGTTGCTGAGAAAACAACGAAAAACTTTGCGGGGCTACTTTTTTGCCGCACCCTGTAAATGTGATTCGTTTAGTAGGCCTAACCATATACATACCGTTGATTATGCACAATACGATGAAACTACAGAAAAGATGGCACAACCGGTTGGCCGCCATTACGATATTGGCTACCGTGTCGTTTGCGCATCGGCCTAGTGACTGTTCTGCATGTCGTCGTCGCTTTATACTTGCAACACTTAGCGTGATCGGAGTCGGGAGTGCTACAGCGTACTGCTGCCGTCGACTCGTTGACTACTGTAGTCGACTAGGCAGGGTGTCCGGACATTCTTCCCCCGGTCATTCTTTCCATCGGTCACTATTCCCCCTTTCCATTGTAGAGAATGGGAAGAATGACCGGGGGGAATCGTGACCGGGGGAAGAATATCCGGGGGGGGAAGAATGTCTTACTTTCACTAGGCAGTCGGCTACTATTTTGGTTCCCGTGCATTTCGAGTTTCCGCACAGCAAGTATATAATTCCGTTCTTCTTCATATTATCCGTCAAGCTCAAAAACTCATCTCTTTCAGACGTCATCTTATAACAATATTTTTCAGTTTGCTTATCTTGCCCCTAGCGCTCCTTTCCAATGCGCCCTGATTCTCTTCTAAGATATTGGCGCTATATAAATTGGTACTTACTTACTTACTTAAATGAGTCCACTGTTAAGGTGCGTTCTCGCCGCGCGCGTTAACGCGCGTGGCGATCTAAAATGTATCCACTCTTTTAGGGTAAGGTAGCGCCTGGATTAGTGCTTGATTGAACAGTCAAGCGTTAATGCCCGTGTATATTCGTTTATTACACAAGTTGACAGACCGCAACTGAACATACTAAAAGCAAACTACTAAAACGATAAAAACAGAAAAAAGTTAAAAACTCAATAGCACTGTTTATATAGTATGCGAGTTATAAAATTACAGTCCGATAAGTGATTAGGAAGAGAGAGACTATGTGAGCGAGACCTAAGACTGTAATGTCGCGATGCCGTAGAGGGAGGCAGGTTTTACTAAATAGGTTATTATTGTTAATGTTTTCACTCAGTTCTTCAAACATCGGCAGATGCACTGCGTGGTATCCGTGTCATTTAGACCGGCGAATTAGAGCATCAATTCGTTGTCGGTCAGAAGCTTTGATAAATCGTCTCCAAGCACTGGCTGCATAGGTGAGTTTAGCAATAATGACCGACCTGAAAACTGTTTGTATTGCTGCATCACACATTCCGTGGGCTCTTAACAAACGCAGAGCATACGTGCTTTGTGAACAGGACTTCAGAATGTTTCCAATGTTCTGAAGCAGATAGTTTTCTTGAAAACGTGACTCCAAGTGTCTGTCAACTCTGGTTAGATTTGAAAGTTCTGTTGGAGCATCAATTTGACGTCTACGCTTTGGATCGACGGACAAAATCTCACATGATTTTTCACAGGATTATGCTTCACGCCGTATGGCGCGTGAGACGCGTCACGCGCGTTGACGCGCGAAGTGAGAACGCGCCTTTAGTGGTGGAGATGTAAAAAAAATAGTTGAACCATCTAGTATAGGCGCGACCGCACTTGTTATTTTGTAGGACGACTCCAGCGCTGGTGCGTAATGGTCTGTACTCGAGTAAGCCTACGAAGACAGGCCTACTGCATGCTACGCATTATTTTTCACAACAATTCGCGAGATGGCCCCACGAACCAACACTACCCGAGCATAATCACTGAATAGAGTTGCAAACATCTGGTGTGAAATACTGGTTAGTTGTCGCAACTTGTCGGTATGTTAACCGAGGTCTACATCGACAGCAAATATTGGTGGTAAGTTTTTTGGCTCCATTCCGTGTATGGCCGTAAAAATCCCTAGTGGAATAACGTTCATTTATGCCAAATCTGGAGCCGATGTGGTTGATGATAGCCTATTTCTATTTCTAAAGTTAGGCCCTACAAGCCGTAGAAAGCGGCCCTACTTTTGCGCCACCTTGTAGGCCTAGGCTTCTCATGCTATAAGTAAACTGCTATTATGCAATACGTCTTAAACTCTTGACCACATGTTTGCTATGCGTTGTATTTGCATAATTTATCACAACAATGCATGTTTTGTTAGCTCCGCCAAGTGAACCGTGAAGTGAATGGTGAAAATAGCCTATCCTACTGTTTTCATCTTAATAATATTGTGTATACAAACAACAATAAGAGTTTAAGACGTCTTGCATAATAGCAACAAGGTGGCGCAAAAGTGGGGCCAACAAGTGAATGGCGAAGATAGTCTACTGTTTTCATCTTAATATGTGTATAAAACAACCACTTTTTCCTCGACTGATCAATCGAGTGAACTACTTACTTGGTCTCTGGCTTTCAGCGGCTTTCAGCGTGGGTTTAAAAAGCAGGCGAAACAAGAAGTTGAATTTTTTTCCGACAGACATTTCCGACCGAGGAGATTAGGCATATGGGTGCTCGGATGTTCTACTTTTTCCCGTAGCCTATATGTTTTTCGTAATGAAAGTTTTTTAGTCAAAAATTGTTTATTTTTGACAATTTTTTGACGAGAAGATACTGTTGACATTTTTCTAAATAGCCCAGTATTCAGGGGTGCATTTGCAGTCCTGCTTCTACACTCCTCGGCTTGTCTTGACTTTAACCCTCCACAGCGCGCGCGTCCGATCTAGAGAGACCTAAAGTCGTGGCTAAACGCTTTTCTCGTCCGAAATGTTGTCCGTCGTCACCGAACCTTCCGATATTTAACAAGAAATCCAGCTGTCGCTAGGATAGACGACCGCGTACTGGTTGTCAGTGTCCTTCAAGAGCATTAAAGGTCAATGATTTTCGTCTTGTTTGATTAGACATATGCCACTTTTTATTACTGATTAATAGTAACGTCGGCCGCATCTCTCACCGTTTCCGAGATATCGCCAGATTTTTGTTGAAACATGCACGTTTTTTACCCCCTCCATTTAACCCATAATTTGAAAACGTTTCCCTTGCCCTAAATGGTTGAAATTTTGCATGCCTGAGTTTAACACACATGGCTAACTATTTGTAAAAAAGTTTTTTTACGATTTAAATCTTAGCCACAATACATCCGTGACAGACAGACAGAGGGACGGACGACAACGCGTACCAATAGCTCGACCGTATACGGTCAGCTAAAAACCTTGTTCGAGGAAATGGAACGGAATGTGCATGCTTATTCTTTCCGACTTCCTCGGACGAGGTTTTTTGCTTGTCTGTCAAAATATGCCTATAAGAACCCAGACATCCGGCGTGTCGGATTTGATCGTCCGATATTGCCAACACCTCGGACGAGAAAATCGATGCCTGTAGACACAACAAAATGTGAATGTTCGGACCCCATGCTCGGAAAAGCTACTGGACATCAAGTTGATATAGACAGCTTTATTAAATGAACATTATCTGCTGCGATAAATAGTCTACTGTAGCAGCAGCTGCAGTGTCAGAAATTCGAATTTTTGTAACCCGACAAGTGTTGGAGCATTAGTCGCAATTGGCAGGTTTTTGAGACACGGACACGAAAATGTAAATTTACACCGACGTATTATAATAATCATACATTTGTATAACCGTAGCTTCAGAGGAGCTAGTAGAGCAGGTCAGTTAGCTGTATGCAAATTTAAATAAGTGAGTTTTAAGCCTAGATTTAAATACAGAGAGAGTGTCACAGTTAATGAGAAAAGCAGGCAGAGAGTTCCAGGTTGTCGGTGCAGCGCAGCTGAACGATCGTTTGCCGATGGCGGTCCGCCTGAAGGGCACATGGAGCAGTGGAACATCCGATGATCTCAGTGACCGAGTTCCACTGCGTGCTATGATGTGTTGACTGAGGTACGCCGGTGCTGACGTCTGTCGTATTTTGAACGTCCGCAAGGCCAGCTTGTAAGAGATGCGCTGCTCCACCGGCAACCAGTGTATATCTAATTTAGCATCAAATATGCAATATTCTATACCATAATATACATTTGCAAGATGCAATGTAACTAGTGCCGGTGGCAAAGATTAGAATTTTTAGCAGTTAGTCTAAGAAAGCGCATCTTTTTGTTTAACGACTTCAAGGGTTGTCACAAGCAGGCCCGTCGAAAGGGTGGGGTAGGGGGTTAGCTACCCCGGGCCCCGCGACGTTTGGGGGGCCCCACCGTCGGCTAGAAATATAAAGTATGCCAGAATGTACCATTTTGAGAAGAAAAATTTAAAAATTTTGTCCCCGTGAAAATGTTTGGGGGCCCCGCAAGAATGTTTCCCCAGTCCCCGCTGTGGTCCTCGACTGGCCTGGTTACAAGTGGCACTGAGAAAGAATTAATAACTGTTTGTTTTATCCTGTAGTCATGTAAACTGTCTAAAATGTGTTCACTGCAGAGAGTGATTTTTATTCGCAGATGTTTGCCATCGTATATACGAGTACTTCGTAATGCTTTCACAGTGACGCGACTATGATTAAAAATTTGAGGATTTAAATTCGTCAGTTGGCGATTAATCCTACGATTAGTTGTTAATTTCAGCAGCTCTGAACATACTATAATCCAGTAGTGTGTCTGCAGGTACATAATTCCAGTGAAGTACGGGGGAGATGACGTACCGGCCTCACCTTTCCACGTGACAGTTGCTGAAGTCGGCGACGCCAGCAAAGTCAAGTTCATTGGTCGGTTCATCCATAACGAAACCCAATTTGCTCAGCATTGGTTATTTTACATATTATAGCAGTCAGCCCGCAGTTGACATAAACCCCACTAGGTTGGCGTTATACCCCGTTTACACGATGAAGCATGCATGAAGCATACATGAAGCACACGTAGTGCTAGCTTCGTGAATGTTTACAATATACACCGTTATCAAGCCAGCTCTAAGTGTGCTCCATGTATGCCCCCTTGTGTAAACGGGGTATTACTTTTTTTCGCCATGCCCGCGGTTATTTTCGTTGTAGTTTCATCATCGTCATCATCACTGTTTGATCTGTAGCAAATCACATGTCTATGGATAACTTGCTACCGTAACAAGATTGTGACCGTGATTGTGTTGACGACCAAGGACCAAGTAGCCTATAGCCCGCGACTTCGATTGCGAGCCACTGCGCCACAACGCCACGCCGAAGTAGCGTATTTTTATTGTCCGCGGTAGCGACAACAGTATTGTTTTTTCAATATCGTGGCGAAGTTTGTTTTTTCGTTTTTTCCCCTGTTAACACGATAACTTATGAACCGCTGCGCTTGGCCTGATGAAATTTTGCACGAATATATACCTTGACAAATACAAGAACCGCATATAATTCCAAGGTCAAAGATGAAGGTCACAGGACCGGAGTTTCCGATACTTTGCCATGGTAAGATAGGACCACACTGCTGCTAGCTGCTGCTAGGCCGATAGTTATTGGCCGACGCTGACGTCGTTGCTATAAATATGGCAGCATGCCACGGCGGCTACCGCGGACAGATTTAGCCTTCCGCAAAGCTTGGCAGTCTGTTGATCGACTGATTGGTTGACAGATGCGGTTCGTGCGATGATTCCCGTCGGTGAGGAATGCGTCATAAACCTCGACACGTCGGAAGCCGGCGAAGGCCGCATCACTTGTCGCATTGGCAGCAACGTTGAGAGCGATGTCGACATCGACATCGTCGACAACGGAGACGGCACGATCAGCGTCATGTATACGCCTAGGAAACCAGGAGCCTACACGCTCGAGATTAAGTTCGGCGGCCAGACCATTCCCGACGGCACTTTCACGCAACAGGTAGACCTACCATCACCGACCGCGGTCTTTTCTTCTGTTTACGCGCAACAGCAGCTACTGTTGTAGCGCGTCTTAGCCATCGCAATTCTATCTGTCCATCCATCTGTCCGTGCGTCACAGTCAAAAACGGTGCAAGCTAGGATCACCAAATCTTCACCGTCGGCTGCCTGGAAGACTCTAGTTTCAGGAACCGTAAAGTTTTTCCATAAATTTGAAGGGAGTCACCCCGAAAGAAGGCGCTAAATGAGACGGGGGTAGGGAAAATTTGCGATTTCCAGCCGATACGGCGTTGGCAGAGCGAGGCAGAGTACAAGTACTCACCCGAGGGCGTGACCTGTCTCGCTGCTATAGATAGTTAGCTTCCAGTCCTCTGGCGCCATCTGGCGACTGTAATAGAAGCAGATTTTTTTACTGGGCTTTCAAACATGCACAGCTGTTGCGCGTTTCCCTTTGCGTTAGCTGGGCTTTTTTGTTAGACATATTACAACTTATTTCTGTTGTAGACCAGCTACTGCTACAGTACTTCAGCTATCGAAAAGTGAAGAGACTGTTCTAGTAGCAGTGGATTTTTTTTGTAAATCACTGTTTTTATAATATGGTATTTGTTGTCACCTAGCGGGTCATGGCCAAAAATTGCTTATCACTTTCGTCATAAAACGGAACGGCTATAGTGGAGTGAAAAAATAATCAGTTATTAGTTGTATTTTTAATAGGCCTGGTAGATTTCGAGCTCCGCGAAGCCGCTGGGCGTTTAGCGACTGGGCTTCACACCCACAGCTGGAAGAACGCGACAGAATGGACAGGAGAATTTTCTGCCAATCGTCTGCCGGTTTAAAAAAGCTTTTACTCCAGTGTTTTCAGCGCTTCATCTTAACACTTTTGCTGCTGCTGCTGCTGCTGCTGACGCTGCTGTGCTAAGAGCCTGGCACACAAAATGCAAGTAAGTAGCGACTAGCTGATGTTTAAACCCAAGGACAGAACGCTGACGCTGCCTTTCATCGCTATAACATCCGCTAACTGCTGCTGCACTAAGTTATAAGCCAACCTCCGGTGTAAGTGTGTTTCTTTCTCGAGATTTTTCTTCCGGATGTTTGCATCATCTTGTCGGCTGGCTCGTGTTATAGTCCACGCGATAAGCTGCTGTTGTCCGTAAACAAGCAAACGTATGTCGGTCCAGTGCCGACATAGTGCACGGTCGTCCGCTGAAAATTGACACGCCGGTTACCCAGGCACTGCAGAACGTTCGCACCAATTTTGTTTTCTTTCTGCGCCTCTTTGTTTTCAAGTTAAGAGCTCGTATGTAGCACATTGGTGGCTTGGCGTAGCGGTAACGCGTTTCATCCGATAACGAAGTTACTCTACACCGGGCTGGGTTAGTACTTTGATGGGTGACTGCCTGCTGGCAGATAAACCATCTCGGTATGTAACCAGCCGCCTGAGTCAACTCAGCCTTTCATCCCTCCGCGGTAGGTAAGTCGAGTACCAGTCTATCTGGCTGGAGTTTAAGCGGGGTGTGTTCACCTGTGTCGGGTGGCAGGTAAGCCTAACACTGCGTAATCCTATACGGCAGGTGGCGCTCCGTAGCTCTGAGATTGGCTTCCGATTAAAAGCTTTTAACCTTTAACATCGAAAAACAGACGGGAAAACAGACGGACAAGACGAGTACTGCGGCCCATTCGGACGGCCGCACGATAACTTAACATCCGGATAAGTTTGTCATTAACGGATATACGGGTCATTCAGTTAGCCATTGTTATGCACTAACTCTCTGAAATAATCAAATCTGCGTAGGCATATGATGAAAAAATTTTCCTGGAATTTTCTTCACCCGGCACGAAATAGAACCCGTCAGAATGGGAGATTTGGGTTAGAAGGTTGGAAGTATTGGAGTTTTGGCTTAAACTTAGGTCAGAAATCAGTGCACTACAATATTGGGACCCACATTATTTGCCGAGAACCTATTTGTCTGAGTTTGCGGCTACAGATGCTGCGTAGGCGCGTGCATCAGCTATGTGCGACCGAGTTATTTGCTAGGCGGCTATTGGAATGTGTTGCAAGCCGTGCTGTGCACGCGTAGGCCTATCTATCAACTGACTGAGTTTACGAGGAACCGCGGTTTCTCCATGCGTCGTTTAAGTACGAACAGACTAGACCTACTCTATGCTTGCGCACACTTCGTTCGTTACCGCTTTAAAGAAAAGAGTGATATTTCACTGGCTTAGAACTGAAACTGAAATCGACCAACACAAGGAACTTGAGTAGAAACTGCCGTGAAAAGTGTACTGAAACTAGGCAGAATAACTTGGCGAATAAGGGTAAGACCAGGAAAGAAATTTTTTCAGGGATTTTAATAAAACCGAATAAAGGAAGAAACGATTGTGAAACTAGTCTTTTGATTGGTCGGAATTTCCACCGAGAAGAAAGTTGCGTATAAAAATGAAGAACTGAATCGAGCCGGTGCGAATATTAATTTCGATAAAAAAAAACTAGTCTCGTTTACATCTGTATATCGCGGTCTTTGTTTTCTACTGTTCAAATGTTCGCTCAAACAGAAATAGGCCTACAGTGTAGGCGTTCCAGTAACGGCGGTAGGCCTGATGGCATTTTGCGCTATACAATGACTAACTAATGGGGCGCATGCACGACGAAGAAAACGTGAAGCAAATGTATTGAAAATACACGTGCACGACGTGTGCTCTAAGTTTTCTTCATGTTTGCTTCATCGTGTAAACACCCCATAACTGACAGCTATATGCAAATATTCCTACGTCCGAGAACGGGTGCTGTCTAAATGCTACTGTCACGAACATTTCATGGACACTATGCACAACAATAATAATTAACACTAACGACAAGACTAATGTGGCCACCAAGACCATAAAAAACCAGTATCACACCCATCAGCGTCGTGGGTTAAAAAATATGCACGGCTGAAGTTGCAATTTTATATCAGACACTGCAAATTCCTGAAAGAGAAGATTGTGAGTGCTCAAAATTTTAATTTTACCCTCAATTTGTTCCCAAATGGGGGTTTCTATCTTTAAATTTTGCATTTCTGGACGAAAATGTTTCGACAGGAAAAGATTTTCTGACAGTTTTCTGACACCCAAAATTTATAGGAAGCCCGCGGGGTGCAATTGGCCCCCTTACTCCTTGTTACGACGCCACTGGTTATACCACTGCAGACATAGTGCTAGAGAGACAGGCAGTGCGAGCGCGAGCGTGGAATAAGACGTCAGTAGTGAGTTTTGTCGGGTCGAGTTTCTAGTTTCGAGTTATAACCCGAAACCATAGCTCGAAACCGAACCCTAACCCTAACTCCCACGTTAATCCAATATCGAGTACTGCAGATCAACAATTTTGGCGAAATATCGTTGAGTCGTGTTGGCCAAAATTGTCAAGTTGCAGTACTCGATTTTCAACGAATTGTCGAGTAGCCTAACGCAACTCGACCGTGCATCGAACATCAGTCCCCGGAAATTCAAAACTCGAGACAAAAAATTAACTCGACAATTGTCTGTATCCTCTTACTCTCAGTAGTCGACACCGAGTCGGTATGCGATTTCTTTGCGTCGTCTGTTTTCGACGCAGCGTCGTTTGTGTCTATCAGCTATGGACGAGAACCTCGCTAAGGACCCCGGCGCCGCGGTAGGTCTCCACGTTGTGGGAGGTGCGATCACCGTACGGCCTTTGAGCGGTCCGTTGCTGACGACGAGTGCGAGCGGCTGTCCTGTGTCAGCGGCGGCACTGGCAGGCTGCAGGGCGCGCTGCCTGGACGTCGATGATGGCGGACTCCAGTCCAGAGCACCCCCGTGACGAGCATCGACCACCTTGCTCGGCTGAAACACTGGCCTGTGACAGACAGGATGACAGCAGCCAAACTGAATATTTTAACAAGAAATATTTTAGATTGTGACCAATCTAATGTACTCTTTGCGCGCATTATTTTCTCCTGCTTTTTAGTTCCTTTCTTTTCACACCGCAAATGACGTCATCAGTCACATGACCATTCGACTCCCGGGGGTTGACTTCCTATCGGTGGTCCATAGTGACCATGCTTCTATCTAGCACCGTTATGGAGATATGGCCATTTGAAGTTCTTCCAAGAAGGCTCTTCAAGGAACAGAGGTCGGTCGTTGGTCGGTCCTCAATATTACACTGATCTTATATACTCCTCTTCGCTACGTTAGGAACGTAGCGCGCGAGGAGTAAAAATGTGAATGAAAACGTCGCGTATACTTAAAGACCTTTGCAGTCTCGGAAGTGGCAGCTGATTGTGGCGGCTATCGGTTCATTGTTCAGTACCGGTACTCTAGCAATCGAACAGTTTTGGCGTACCATAGCTTCTATCATTGTAACGAATCTACAAAGGGTGGTCACCTTGAACAATGCGTTCAGGTGTTGGTGACCAAGCCTTCGCCGTCGCTGCAGGTGCTCAACCGGACATCGTCGCGTGCAAGTGCATGCAACACACTGTCACAGTTCCGCCCGCCGTTAACTGAAAACATTTCTCTTCACATTGTCTTATCCATCTATATCGTGCTTTAGTTTGTCATGAGTTGCGCTTTTATTTGTGGTCCTTGTAGTTTGTACTTAGGCCACGTTAAAATACCCTAATATTTGCATGTATATAGCCTATAATAAACAGCTAATACAAGCCTGTGTTGCAGGCCAGACGCCGGTTTATTGCTGGGCTGGACGCTGGTTTTCATGGACACGGCGTGTTCACAGTGTGATCTCTGTCGACCGTGGATTTGTGACGTTAGCTCACGGCCCGTGCTGGCTGTCGGCGATGTGGCGTTAGTAGTGGTACTTGCCTGCACTCACGCAGTCACAGATACGATTAGACTCAGTGAAGTGCAACGATACGGTTGAAAATAGACAATACATTTGCATAACATAGTTAACGCAATACTTCCATTCTCCCATGGTATGGCCTACTGTCTGCACCCTCCCCCAAATATGTGCTTTGCGAATTGCGGTCAAATCGCTTAAGTTAGCGGCATGGTTTTAGGCTTTATTGACAGCCTGTAGTAACTGACTAACGCCATATCGAAGCGTACCATCTCTGACCCCCTATACGGACACCTGTTGTCTCAAAATAGGGGTGCTTATCCCCAACCGCAGAATCTGCATGGCGCATTACGGCCAAACTCTTATTAGCGAAATGGTTACTTAATAGTAACCAGGCAGTATGGTCGGCCATCCTAGCGGCAGCTGGGTTTGTTGTTATTACAATAGACAGACACGTTCACGGACGTTTATCAGATCACGAGCTAGCTAATGGTTTGAGTAAGTTCTAGAAATGACTTGTACCCTGTTTAGACGATCAAGCAAACATCAGGCAAATATGAAGCATGTATAAAGCATAGCCTACGCAAAGCAATCGTCAAGCAAACGTCGAACAAACATCAAGCAATTAGAACACACGTCGTGAACGTGCATTTTGAATACATTTGCTTGATTGTTGCTGGATGTTTGCTTGATCGTGTAAACGGGGTATTACCGTGGCTGCGGACCATGAAAGCGCCGGAGCTCGGTGTACGACGGAAGCCATCCTGACCAGCCCCTGTGTGTCGTCACGTGGTGGCATGGTGCGCGCCCGCGGTGTCAGCACGCCTGACGGTCCCCCCGCACGACGTTGTAATAATGCATCATCATAGGGCGGCACCGCGTCATTCAACCAGCGGTATATCTCCGTGTTACGTTCCTCCCAGGTGATGATGTCTGCCTCCGCACCAGTCAACTTGCCCTGACGGACACAGATCGAGTCACAGACTAGCCGGTAGGCGACGTGGCTTGCGACTACTAGCGATCACAGCTTTGCGGACAGACGGACAACGAACGCAGAGCAGAGAACGTTTCCTAAAAAAAGTCCGAGGGGAAGTCAAATGTAGCAAATTGGGAAGGCGTCGAGGCGAAATTCCGGTGACGAGTTGTAGGCTAAACGTTTTCAGGTGCGCCGTCGCCCATCGTATTAGAGGAACTATTCGCATTAGTGTATGATTATGAATGTCCTTAAAGACATAAAAATGTTGCCGTGAGATGCGTTTTGAAAGCCCAAAAGTGCGTAAAAATGCGTTTGGGGCCGGGACTCTGACCTGGAACCCGCTGCATGCAGGAGCTTACAGTTTTCCAGAGACCCCTTAGCTGGATTTGGGGCAGGGGAAAGAGGAAGAAAAGAGAGTGGGTGAAGGGGGTCCGAATTGGGGAAAGTTTGATTCCACTGGCGCTGAGGTGGATGGAGCCATTGCAGACATAATTGTATTGGGCCTAAGCCACAAACAGAGGACATATGGGTGCTAAAAATTTTAGTTTTGCCCGAAATTTTTCCAAAGTGGGTTTTTGGTCTCCAAATTTTGCATTATTTTTAGACAAGAATACATTTTTTGATAATTTTTCGACAGCCCAAAATTTAGGGGAGGCACTTGCTCCCTGCTCACTGGCTGACAGTAAAGGCTAATACCCCGTTTACACGATCGAGCAAACATCGAGCTGGATCGTTCAGCTAACATATAGCAGCAAACATCGAGCAAACGTCGAGCAATAGCCAGTGTTTTAATTGCCGGGGGTTTGGCAGTTGAACCCCCCAACTGTTTTCTCAACCCCCCCCTAACACAGTGACAAATTATGTACTGGGGGGTCAGCTATGTACTATACACATAGGCTACGATTTACATCACAATTTTGGTCGGGCTCCGACCGTCGAAAAGTTCAACTCCCAGCTAATTTTTCAGAATTCAAACACTGGCAGTAACACGTGTATTTTGAATACATTTGCTCCACGTTTGCTCGATGTTTGCTCGATCGTGTAAACCGGGTATAACACCCAGCAAGGACGTCAAGTCCGTCGTGAAGAAAACGAGACTAGAACACACGGCCGAAAATGAATTTGACACATTTGATTGTCACATAAGCATCTGGTGGAGACAAGTCTAAACTTCTAGGCTTTGGAGAGATATCGCTCCTTTGCCCGTTGCCTCTTCTGCTAAATCCGCCTAGCTAGTCTCACTCGTTACCGTTACACCATCAAGCCATTGGGTATCGTGGAGATAGTAGAAAACTGTCAGGTTCGAGTTTAGACGGGATACATCCATATACCTGTGCGTCGTAGTGGTACAACTCGATGGTCTTGTTGTTGGTAGTCTTCTGCAACAGAATTCTACTCGATATCGTCAGCCGACCGCCGTCTTTCGTCGTCCTAGCAACCGTTGCAGCAGCAGCAATATACAGTCTTTTTATGCATATACTCCACTTCAATGTTGCTTCGATCTGTTGAGTATCTGCTGTAAAAAGCTGCAGAATATGTATAACGTGTCAAGGTGTTGTACAGCTGCTTTCACGACTTGTCCGAATACTCTGCCACGAGTGAGCGAGTGAGTGGGGTTGAACGTTCCACCCGACACAGTATAGGTCATTTCGGGGACGGCCTTTTCGGGCCAACTTGCACATAAACATGATAATAGAACGGAAAGTTAAACTAGGGTTAAAACACAAAGTTTAATCTTTACAGAAACACAAAACTCTACCACGACTCGAAGTAGTTCGAGTTTGCACATAAGGCAGCTATAGTGTGACATGCGCATTAGAGATTTCTTTTAGCACGATTCAGTACGGATTGTAGATAGAAAAATGGTTACATATAGAGTTTAAACGCAACAAGCAAGCAGGCAACAAAGTCGCTCACCTGCTACGTGCTCAGATCAACTCAGCCTTTTACCCTCAACAGGATGAGAAATGTGTATAAATAGCTTACGTGAAGGCCTAGTCTATATAAAGATTTAAAAGGTTAAAGGTGGTGATATAGCCTTTAATCGGACACCCATCTCAGAGCTACGGAGCGTCGCCTGCCGTATGGGATCACACAGTATTAGCTGCCACCCGACACAGGTGAACGCGCCCCGCCTTAACTCCAGCCAAATAGGCCGGTACTCGATTTACCTACCCTGGAGGGATGGAAGGCTGAGTTGACCTAGACGGCTGGTTACATACCGAGATGGTTTACCTGCCCGCAGGCAATCACCCGTCGCAGTACTAACCGGGCCCAGCGTACAGTAACTTCGTTGATCGGATCAAACGCGTTACCACTACACCACGCCACCAACCAATATAGTATAAATATCACCGTTTAGAGTGTAACAAATCACAGTAATCTCGAGACCATGTTGAAACGTAGGCCTACATTTTTTTATGACTGTGTAATCGAATCTGTGACTTGCCTGTGATAAGCAGTCGCTAGACGCGTTTCAACCGTCACGCTTGACTAGAATGAGATTATGAGCGCTTATAACATTGCAGACAATGTGGTGACGGATAGGATAACTAATTAAAACCATGAAATTAAAAAGCACAGCACTTACAAGGTGACGGTTTCATCGGTAGTCGGTTCACTCATGTTAGGCCTATAAGATGTTACTGGCGATGCTCAGTGCTCAGTGCAGCAAGATGTTTAGTCTGTAGTTAAAGTTACGTGCATTCGTGTAACGTGCGCAGTACAGTCTATAGCCGGGACACGCAGTTTCATACGTCATTTCACAGCTACGCTACGGTGCCGAGTTTAGTGATGCGCTGAATAAATATCGCTGTGTTCAGTAGTAGAGTTATTCAGTACGAATGTAATAGGTGCGGTAAAACTCTGTCAGGATTATTTTGACTTCCGTTTACCTAACGTCGTGATTGAGAAAAGAAGAAAGACATTTATAGTCCGCTAGGACAAAGTAGACTGGTGCTGACATCTAATTCATTCGCAGAGAACAGAATGAGTGGACGAATTTACATGTATAACGCGTATAATAAATTGAATAAATGCTATCTCGTAATATTTCGCCCATCTCTAGCCAAGGCGCGCCAGCAGCAGCAACAGCATTGCCTGCTGGCCGCATCCTGGCATCAACCGATGTCAGCAACGCGCTCCATCTGGCACCGGTTACTATACGCGCATGCCTAGTAGCCCTGTCTTTCTCTCGGAGTCTTTTTTTCTTTCTCTGTTTTTTTTTCATTCTCTCCCTCTAGCTGGCTTGTTTTCTTTCTTTTACGCCACAGAGTGTGTGACTTATCTGGTGAAAGAAAAAAGACATAGAAGGCCTGCCTGAAGGGGGCTTTCTATACAGGGTGGGCCAAAAACGTGCCACTTTATTTTTGCCCATGTCTTCACCAATTATTGACCGATTTTCAAAATTTTTTCAGTGGCACACTCCGCAGACAATTTGCGATAACGTGATTGTTATAGATTATATTATATTATATAGATTATATTAATTTTCCCCATAGGCGCCATTGTAATTTTTTTTTGATTTTTGCGAATAAATACGTTAAATATTTAATTTTAATTTTTTCAACCCAAAATGGCACTTTCTTGTGACCACACCGTAAATGCGTCTCTACACTACCTTCTTATGGCCCACGTAATTCCGTTTATGTTTATGTGCATGTCTTACTCCACACTTCATTACGTTACACGGTTATAATTGGTTAGAGCTAAAAGGAGCGTACAAAGCGACAGAACTAAACAGAAAAGAGATTAAACGAAACAAAATAAAATAAAACCAAAATGGATTCTGTAGCGCACAGCTCTCGTCTCATTCCAGTTCAGTGTATATTTGTCGCTCTGAACGCACTTTAACTGAACAGGCGGACGTACAGTGTACAGACGGACGGACAACGTACGATGGCAAAAGGCAGTAGGCCTACTCCCTTTTGCATTACATGTGCATAGCGCGGTAAAACACTGTATAGAACTTTTTAAGATCGTTAGATCTCCGAGGGAAATTTGTGTTGAGTCTGATTTCTAGGGGTCACAGAAATGTAGGCTATCTTATAGGGTGTTTACACGATTCGGCAAACGTCCAGCATTAGCACGTGTATTTTGAATACATTTGCTAGAAGTTTGCTGGACGTTTGTTGGATCGTGTAAACACCCCATTAGGACTCAAGACGTGTTCAGTTCGGTAAATTTTCTTTGTTTGTTTCAGGCGCTGAGTCCGGAAGACTACAAGAAAAAGCTCGACGAAGAAGCGGTTAGTTCGACTATTTGATGCTTTTGTTTCAATTTTTTATGTTATGTCTCGTTTTAATTTACAGCAGCACATATAATCATGTTGTTAAAGTCGTAAAGAATGTTTTTATAAACGGTAGGCCTAGGTGTAGGTTACGCAAGAAATGGAAATTGAAGCGCCGTTACTTTTTCCGAGACCAATTTCGCCACATAGCAAACAGAGATGACAATACGATCTGTAGTATGTAAGCCGACAAAAAAATTTTGGATTCGGATGATTTAGATCGCCAGCAAAATTCAATTGTATTTTTTCTGTGCCCCTTCCACAACATGTTATCAAAATCCATTCATACTTTATCGGAGAAACAGATAAACCAACAAACCTGAAAACATAACCTTCTTCTTCAGCGGCGATAATAATATATATCATGCATGAGTTTTTTTGTTATCTTAAGCCCAAATTCCATTACGCCGACTTTCTCCGAAACTTTGTTATGTTTTTCTAATTTCATTTTTCGGTGTGCCATGCTTCATTACTTGTTAGAACTTGTCAGAACTCCGCTAATCTTGCTAGGTCTTCGTCTTGTTTACTGTAAACTTTGTTGCTGCATACTTGTCAGTTGTTTTGTTTCATGGAGCAAATAGAATGACACATATTACAAACATGTTGTTCGTGCTTGCATTTGCGCATGCGCAGATCGAGGACCTGATAGTGCCAGAGCGTTATCATCCGATTGACTTCTCTTCGCTGCCAGTCGGACCTAACTTCGATCTCGTCGACGGTTTGTTTGTCATCACAACATACACTGTTACATCTGTCGATCTTTTCCGATTTACTGTTTATGGTTTGAGCCGTTAGAATAAGATAAAGTAGATTTATGAAATTGAAATGTCGCAGATTACTTCTGGGTGTAGAGGGACGACCCGTTGTGTTGAAAGCGCGAGAAATGAGTATAAATCAAAATCAAAATAAACGGAAATGATTTGATCGGAAATGAAAGCTGCGCGCTACTTTCAAAGGTCGTCTATATCTTTTAATGTTAACCCTTCACAGAGTTACGGATCGTCACCTGCCATATGGGATCACAGAGTGTTTATACCTGCCATCCGACAGAAGTGGAAGCGCCCAGCTTAAACTCCAGCCAAGCAGGCCGGTTTTTGATTTGCCTATCCGGGAGGGATGAAAGGCTGAGTTGTTCTAAGTTGTTCTTGGTGTTGGTTAAATGGTTATGTGTTCATCTGTCTGCCGACAGTTATTATACTCGTCCAAATATTAAACACTTCAAAGCAACCCGACTTGGAGTCAAACGCAGGACCTCTCAATCGCGAGTCCAACGTTCTAACTGTTACGCCGTTGAGCCACCTTGGAATTTTAATTATTAATCGGAAAGTGTGCTATATAAGTGAACGTTTTCACCTACTCACCTACTAAGTTTATACGTGACGCTATGTCGTATACACGTACTGCGGTTTTTCAGTTGTTGAATAAGTAACTAGAAGGCTCTCGTAAGAGTGCATATCTCCGCCAAAAGTGAAGTAATTTAAACATTACGACTACTGCTACTACTACTACACCTACAACTACAGCTAACGATAATGGGGTCACGACCTTGACCTTTCGGGGTCACGTGACATCATCGGTCACGTGACCATTCGACTTGCAGTGGTCGACTTCCTATGGTTGGTGCATTGCGACCATGCGTCTATCTTGCACCGTTATAGAGATAAATGTACAAAACATCAGTTTATACACTTGTTAACGGCAACATTTAAGGACTTGCACATCGAAAACAGCAAAAATTACAAAAGGTGATATTATTCAGCAGCACAT
>Ga0209367_1004897_pt1 | contig 18551 bp, 11 predicted proteins | sample WorMetLIZISLAND2_FD_187412 | JGI IMG/M metagenome (GOLD analysis project Ga0209367, IMG submission 187412) | Marine gutless worms symbiont microbial communities from Max Planck institute for Marine Microbiology, Germany - Olavius geniculatus... ... | reverse complement strand
GCAGGGGGCTCCGCCCCCAGACCCCCGTTATAGGCTCGCGCTCCACGCGCTCGCCATGGCCCCGGACACTGCTTGCTCCCCCAACTTTCAAATACTTCCAACGCCCATGAACTCCACGACGCAAATTATCACAGCTGCAGTATGGCAAAGCATCCTAACTACAAACTACAAAGTTCTTCAAAATGTCATTTAAATATTTATTTCATACAAATATTAAATACAGCATGGGTGTTATTTATATTTTTATTCTGAAAACAGTAAATATATTTATTGCCATAAAATCAAATACCAAACATTTGGACAAAATTCGACTAAAACAGCAAACATCAGAGCAAAAATTTATGGGTAAAATTAAACTTTTGAGTACCCATAAACTTCTCTGTTGGAAATTTACAGGTTGTCTTTTGGGAGGTTATAACTTTTCTGCCCTTTTACTTCTTAATTCACGACATCCTTATCTCCCACTGCATACTATAGGTGCAGTTCAGTGGGCGCATACCACTTGCAGCAACGAGACGGACGGCCGCCTACATGACGACACATGGCATGACAACATCTTTCTTCGCTATAGGCTACTGTTGATATGTTTATATTGTATATTTATTTATGTTATTTTTAGGCTACCCATACTAAGCTTATTGCTCATTGTGTAAATTTATATGTGGTTAGAGACCACGATATCGCAAAAAAAGTATTTCTAGTTTTTGGCTTGTTTCTCTTGCTTTTTTATTATCGTTTTATTGTTGCTGATATAATTTATGCAACAAATAAAAATGATTATGAATAAAAAACTTGCACAAATCTAGGACCCACTGAGCTATTTGGAACATAAGTTATTTAAGTTTTTTTTATAGATGGGTCTTTTTATCGCCGGACATTGTATAGGAGCCTCGCTGTCTTTGCTGTTGCAGCGTGTTTAGCTATCGTCCGACGAGGCTGAGCTCTTAAATGATTCTGAACGACATTTCGGCATGCGAACACATCTCCATCGAGACCGTGACCGGCGTCGCTATCATTTGTGAAAGTCTTAAACTTCAGCAATTCGACACTGTTGCTTCGCACACCATCTACGCCGACCTAGTTGTACGTAGGCCTACAATGTCCTGGGAAAGATAATAATGAACACGTTTATTCGACTTAACGGCAGACAAAACAGACAGATACACAATATCACAATATACAAAGTAGAAAAGAGACAGAGATAGACAAACAGAAATAAAAGCTACAGCCTAAACACAAACCAATCGACTAAAAGCTTCACGTTCAACACATTCATGGCTATAATGTTCATGAACTTTATATTTCAAAGCAGAAAAACTGATCACATATCACACTTGCATACGGCACACCGCTTTTGACGGCACAGCACAATTTTAGCCGACCACACTTACACAACAACTCATAATAAACAAATTGGCAAGCTAGATAAAACCGAAAACTAAAGTAAAAACACTGCACATTGCGGACTAAATGCAACCAGATTTTAGTAAAACTTTGAAAGCAAACTAACAACTGCAACGATTATTTTAGAGATGCGCGCAAGTCTTTTTGTTCACGGTAAAACGGCAACAGAAAGCAAAAAAAACTAGAAATTTGGGGCAAAGCCTAACGTGAGTCCGCCCTGCGCCTTAAGTCCGATTGGGGGGACAGCCTAGGGGGCTCACATTCCTTTCGTAGCAAAGTCACGTGGCCCGAACTCCAACGCATTAGTATACACAGAACGCACAGTGTCGACTTCTAAGGGTAGATAGACATTAGCCAACTAACCGTTGTTATTAGTAGACCAAAATTATCCAAATTTTTTATTCAACGCGGAAGGGACGGTTGTTGATAACGCCGTTTACCGTTTGTCGATATCTTTCTTTATCCATTCCAGCGATAGTCGTGCTCAAATTTGAAAGTTGTCGTAAATCAAATTTTAAGGGGGCGGTGCTCTCCTCCCCCCCCCAAAAAAAATTACGCACGTTATCAGCCCCACTTGGCACTACATCACGTGGCAAAGTTTCATTAGGATACTTTATTTGGCTTTAAAGTTATAGTAGCTAATTTGCTACAATAATATTTAAGGCCAATCTTGGACCTTTTTTAAAAACAAATAATTTGAGCATAGCTCATGAGACGCGCGACAGCCTTAGCAGTTCCTATTCGCAGGTTGTCTTGATTTAACTCTATCCATTTTGACGCAATCAACTTTGAAATCTACGCCGCAGCCACAAATTGCAAAAAAACCCACTAAAACCCCTATTTTAGAAATTCAAGATCATTCGAGGTCATCGATGTTTACACCAATAAAAAGCTTGTCACTATATTGCTTGTTATGATAAGCAGCATGTCTCTGCCGATCTGCAACCGTTTTCAAGCTACACGAGCCAATAGCGGTAAAATAACTACTTGTAGATTCTTAAAAATGTACGTTCTATGCTAAAAAAAATGTCATGCGCAAAATGTCCAGGTCTATCTCCAGCCACTTCGGCGCAATTCAGTGTTGAAATGTGCGCAGCATCCAAATATTGCGAAAAATTCACTAAAAACCCCTTTTGGGAAGGTTCAAGGTCATTCAAGGTCGTCGATGTTGATAATTTTAAAAAGCTTGTCATTAGTGCTTGTTATGATAAGCAGCATGTCTGTGCCTATCTGCAACAGTGTTCACGTTACACGTGATAATTGCGGTAAAATAACCACTTTTTAGGGGGGTAGCTGTCTTTGACGCCCGCCTGCGCCGGCCCCCTTGAACCTAGGGGGTCGGGACTTGGACTGCTAAAATCTACGTTGAATGCTGAAAATTACATATGCAGGTTGTCTTGGTCTATCTCCAGCCATTTAGTCGCAATTCAGTGTTAAATTGTGCGCTGCATCCAAAAATTGCGAAAAATTCACTAAAAACCTCTCTTTGAGGGGTTCAAGGTCGTTCAAGGTCATCGATGTTCATGAATCCAAAAAGCCTGTCAACAGTGCTTGTTATGATAAGCAGCATGTGTATACCTATCTGCAACCGTTTTCACATTATTCGAGCCAATAACGGCAAAATGACGTCTTTTTTAGGGGACTACCCCTCTTCGACGCCCTCGTTCGAGGGGAACCCCTGCACCAAGTGGCACGAAATTTTGTCACGATAAACTAGAGACCTTGGGGCAGCCCACAATAAAGATTTCGTGATCCTAGCATGCACCGTTTTGATACAGCTTACGAGTGTGACAGACAGACGGACAGACAGACAGACGCCCAGACGATGGCTAAGACGCTCGAAGCATTCTGCTGTCGCGCGTAAAAAAGTAAGAGGGATACAGGTCCCCGGCGGAGGTAGTGCTAGCAAGACTTGGTCATTCTATGCCGCGTGTAAAAATTTGGGGGTGCAGCACCCCCTAGGGGCCGAAATATGGTCTTCCGAAAAAGTCGATTAGGGTAGGTAGACATTTGCCAACTAACCGTTGTCGTTAGTGGACCAAAGTTCACCAATTTTTTTTTGTTCAACGCGGCAGGGTCGTAGTTGTTAACGCCGTTTAGGCGTAAACCGTTTGTCGATATTTTCATTCGGTCCAGAGATATTCGCAATCAAAGTTGAAAGTTGTCCTAAATCGCGCCGAATTTTGGACATTTTTCGCTATCCCAAATTTTAAGGGAGCGGTGCACCCTAAAATTTGTACGCACGTTATCAGTCCTACTTAATAATTAGCACTTCGTCACGTGGCAAAGTTTCATTAAACTACTCCCTTTGGCTTTAAAGTTCTAGTGGCTAATTCGTTACAATTAAGGCCAATTTTTAACCCCTTCCCCTTTGAAAAAAATGTAAAGGAGGCTCTAGTCCCCGGTGTGGGTGCGTGTAAAAATTTAGCGGAGCAGCACCCCCTAGGGGCCGAAATATGGTCTTCCGAAAAATGCGTTTTGGGTGGGTACGATTCCACATCAAGATCTTCAAGGTTACTGGACCAAACTTCACCCGACTTGTTTTGCCTAACACGGGAAGAATCGCGGTAGACCAAATATTTGTCCGATTCTGAATATCGTTATCTTTTCCGGAGATATTCGTCGCCGAACTTTGAAGTCGTCCGAAATCGGGCCAAATTTTGCATGTTTTTGGCCCTTAAACTTTTTGGGGGTAAGCACTGCGAAATTTTTAGACCGGCATTATAAAATTCGGCCTAGTATTGACCATAGTGCAAAATTTCGCGCTGATTGGACGACGCGTCTCGGAGATAGATCTCGCGTTGAAAAAAAACATCACATGTAAAACTTAAGTCCTCGCCAGTAAAGTATCGTTTCCAGGCAGACTAATAATTTTTATGGATAACGTTGGCTGAGTTTAGCGCTGTCCGAGAAATGACTTCTATACTTTTACTTGGTGGGCGCAGCTGGCCTCTAGTTAAATTATTGGTGAGAGGATTTGTTACAACTGTAGATCGAAACTTTCCCCTAATTTATCGGGCAATCTACGCTCTTAACAACTCTTTTATTTTTACTGGTCAACCTACTCTTTTAACAACCCCCACTATTTTACTGGAAATGAGCTCGAGCGGGAGGAGGGGGACTTGAACCAAAAAGTAAGGGTAGTTGCGCCCGATGTCGAGTTTAGATTTGGGAGGATATAGAAGCCACTGTGTCCGAGTGCCCTTTTAACTGTTGTTTATGCTGAAGCCTGTCTGCGGTAGGTAGGTATATAGGTAGGTCGGTAGGGCCCGCAGGTGAGAGAGAGAGGCAAACAAACGTTGAACGCCGGACCCGCGGTGGTGTCGGAGATTGGGCGCCGGTAGGTACAGCGCGTAATATATCATACGACAAAGCACCTGTCCATCATGCCCTTCACCCACCGCCGCGCCGACGAGATGGGCAAACGGACCAATTCACCCCGGACAGAGTCGTTAATATTATCAGTCAAGCAAAACGCATGGGTTTTTTTTCAAAAAATGCACGTTAAAACAATTATTGTTAGCCTAATACTGCAATGTCCGCAGCAGTAACATTCAGATTGACATTTTTCATAACTGGCCGATTTTAATATAGGCAGGCATGCTGTTGTGAACGGGCAAACTACGACTTCAACATTTCACAAGCTAGTGTAGCAACCAGCAACAGTATTAAGGCAAGATGGGCAAAACTATAGTCATTTACGTCAAGTTTCGTCCTGATGTTGCGTGCTAAAAATATTGAAATCGGCAAATTATTACGAAATTATTCAAAAAATAACACTGCCCAGTTTTTTTCGTGGGGGAGGGAAAGGGAAGCCTGGGCACGTGACCGTGGATTCGACTTCCGGTCGGGTCGCTCTCAAGCAGCTGTTGCTACTTAGGCTGCGTTCATATAGACACGAGCACGAATACGAGTCCGGGTTTCCGTTTATGGCCCGTAGAAGCTTCACTCGTACGAGTGGAACGTCAGCGGTCACTTGTACAAGCACGTAACTCAACGCATATCGGCCATATTAAAAATTCGCAGTGAAATCGAATTGAGGGAATGTTTCGCCATTAAATCAACAATATTCCACTACAAAGTTACTATTTTTAACTGCACACTTCTAACGATGAACAATTTTACGATGACGACAGTTTTGACGTCAAATAGCTTATGCGCCACGGCTTTTATAAATTATATTAATGCTATCTACGAGTAGTTTACTTTCTGCGAGTTGGATGAAAACACGACCTGCACAAAAACTACTCGTACGAGCGAAATTTACAGGTAACCTGTACTCGTATGTACGTGAACGGCCGCCATTGAAATATATGCAAACTCGTGTTTGCCGAAACTCGTATATGGGAACCCGTACAGTGCCGAACTCGTACACGTGTTTATGTGAACGCAGCTTTAGTTGGTCGACTTGTCTGCGGACAGATAAACCGTCTCGCTTTAGGCCTATAGCTAACCACCGTGGTTAGCTCAGCTGTCCATTCCCCAGGGGGATAAATCAAGCACCAGCCTGGGGCTAAGACGAGGCGCGTTCATCTGTGTAATTTCATACGGCAGGTGACGCTCCGTAATTCTGCAATGGGTTTCTTATACCAAAAAGCTGCATGCTACCTTTGACCTTTATACACTAATACATTTTCTACAGAGGGAATTGTGTCTACAGCAAATCAGCATATTTTCAGGTGGGAAATTTTTCCCGGTGGAAGAGGGGTTATATCCCTGTGTGACTCAGCTAGCGGCTATTATGGGCAATAGACAATGGCACATCGCTGCCAGGCACTGAAGCATGCTACTAGCCTATAGGCCTACGTACATACAGTCATATAGGCCTATTGTAGTTCGGTCGTCATAACGACCCAAGTTGCAGGGTCGCTACAGCTGCTGAAGCAATATCAGGTTGGTGTACATGGCACTACATGCTTGGCCGGCGTGTTCGCTTGAACTCCGGCCCACAAAATGGCGTTATGGCAGGAGAGAGTAGAAAAGATTTAGGTACCCTCCTCCCCCAAAAAATGGAAACTTTTTTTCGTTTAGTTGACCGGGTATTTTTTTCGTTTAGTCTACCGGGTATTTTTTTGAAAAAAAAATACGAAATTCGCAATAAAAACAAACCGTTTTGGAAAAATATTGAAGCAAAATTGAATACCTAAACACACACATTTAATAATCTCTTCTGTCAAAAATATGCAGCTGAGTGAGTGTCAAAAAATTACAACTTTTTGTTTCCAAGTTTAGTGACCAACGACGCAACTGTAGGATACATAGCAATTGTTTGTTGTTCTCACTGCAATTCCGTTTAAAACAGTTTTATCATTTTAGTGCACTGTTTTGCCACATTTGTTAACTAAATTTGAGACTTATTCTAACCTTTGTTCGAGATAACTTATACACGAAATTTGCTTATAGTTTTTTTTTTGTGTTTAAGGTCGAACAGAATTGCATAGTTTTGTAGGGCATTTCATGAAAAAACCTTTGACCAGAAAATTGGCAACCAATCGCATAAGCTCGAAAAGACGCAACGAAACTACAAACAATTTCTGGCCGAATGCTTTTTGTCCTAAAAAAACAATATTTATTTCACCAAACGGGCGAGTTACCAAGGCAAAAATTGCAATCAGCATGGCATATAACGACCACCAAATTCGTGCACTTTTGTTTAGATTTTACTGTAGTAAATAAGCGGCATGTTTATATTTTACGCGTGCAGTGTCGGTCTGATTATTGGTCGCTCGCTATGCATATTGTTAGGTATTGATTCAAACATTAAATCATTCTGAAGGGCTATTGATTCGTTATAGGCCTAACATTGTATGCGCTTCATATGCTGCCGTTCGGCTAACCTTCTGTTCACTGAGCAAAAATCATATAGATTCGATGCGATAATGCGTTAAGCAAGGCCTATACCCAAAAAAATTGACGCGCAGCCGGCGAAACACATCTGGCCCGGTCCGTCATTTCATCAGGTCCTTAAATTAGTTTTCTCGCCCGATATGTCATACCGCATGGCCCATTGGTCCCGAATATCATTGTGTTTGGGACCGCCCTGTTGGGCAGGGAAGAGTAACGGGTTTGAACCTGCGGACAAAATTTGCAAGATAAGTTGCAGCGAAACCGGTTTGCCTGAACACTGCAGATTACCAAAGATCGCACCAAATCAGACCAACGCAGATCCAGAAATAGCTCGTCTGCAGATTAGTCAAATTGTGTTGTCTCCGCGGCACCGCAAATCAGCTCAGATCACAGAAATAGTCTGAGTTAGTGATCTGCGGCGTTTAGGCAGACCAGGCGAAACCGGCGTGTAACATGCAGTGATGTCGACTAAGACACGCACGCAACGGACGCAGGTCGGTAAGATGAAACATCGCTTCTATCCTAGCGTTTTAGCCGTCGTGTCGCTAGCGTCAGTTACGTTCATTGCTTTTTTGCGTATATTTGCCTTCGTACTTCTCCTTCATCCAGATCTACTGAGTGCTGAGTAATATTTTTTGATCTCAAAAAGTGTGCAAGGGCTTGCGCTGCGTCTATGGCACCAGAGATCAATCACAGATTATCCCAGATGACAGAAATAGCCTACGTCAGTGATGTGCTGTGGGTGACATTTTGGTCAGTACGAGTGCCAGACCGGTGTCGTGGGAAATTTGTCGCACCTCGAAAATTTTTCCCACCTCCATATTGTCATAATGTAACTAACGCTAACCTTAACCCTAACCCTAACCTCAACCTTAGCCCTAATCCTAACCTTAATCTTAACCCTAACCCGTACTGCAGCGTGTGGGAAGAATTTTCCGGTGCGAAGAATTTTCCACTACACCGGCGTGGAACAATGTGACGTTACAGGCCTATAGCCAGCCCCAGCCTATTGTTCGCGGGGGAAAACTTTATCGCCTCGTTAATTAAAACGCGCTCCGGTGATCGATCGCACTCGCACCGAACTTTCAGCCTACCAGTTGAAACCGCCGCCAGCCAGCCAGCATCCACGGATTGACTTGAATCCATTGAGACGACGAGAAAATCACTGCATGTTTTATGATGCACAACACAGGTGTTCTATACGATGAGTCGCAATGAAATCGCTGGAGGTTTGCGTCGAAACTAAACGGTGCCGGGGGTGTCGATTCATATCCAGATGCGTATAAACAAAGAATGTGATGGGACAGATAGACCCAGCCCCCCATTAAAAAAATTAAAAGTTTCGCTCAAATAACTGGTTTATTCATATTAATAACTGGTTTCATATTAATTAACTGGTTTATTGATATTAATGTCCAGAATGCTCCAAAACTCCAATGCAAGGATCTTTATTTTCAAAAATTATCCGGATTGGTACCCCCGGACTTTCGCTTAACGGAGTAGGAAATTAAGAAAATAAGAAAGCAAGTAAAAGAGGAAAATAAAAGACAGGATGGGAAAGCAATAGATAAAAGAAAGCAGGGTAGGAAAAAGCGAGAAAATAAAAAAGTAAAAGGAAAACAAGAGGGAAGGCCCCAATGTGCATTTTTTACATTAAGGGAAAAATTGCCATTGTATGTTTGCCAATCGTTGAGACAGTTTGTACCTCGTGCGTTTTATACATAGCGGGAAACTGACTGGTTGATCAGTTGGTTTTCTGCAGAGAACAATTGTACCTGTGCGGGCGAAATTTGTAAGTTATTTGTTTCCACAGACTACCGAAACCGCAAGGAGCTGTGGGCTCTATGGGAATTGGTTTTAATTTTTTTCATCGTTGCAGTAAATTTGCAATACACCGATTTTCTCATATATCAAACGCGTATAATGCTGCTACACTACCTTGTAAAATATTGACCACTTCAGAAATCCGTAGCGTGCTGTGAATGCCGTATAGCAGGTGGCACGAAAGAACTGGAACATGCATGCTTTATGAAACCGTCCGATTGCTTGATCGACTTTGTAGATCAATCAATCAATTTTATTGTGCCTAAAGTCAGCGGAAAATACAAAATGGACAATGAGATAAAAAAAAATCTCGAATGTCTTGAACTACAAAGCCGTACAAAGTTGCAAAAATACTACATAAAAACAACAGCTAAAATATGCACATAACAGATCAACATAATTATAGCCTACGATTACCGAAAAGTTGTCTTCGAAATTATGCGAGAAATAATAGTATGCACAAGATTATGATACGTGCATTCGACATGCATCCCTATGTTATTGCCTTCGTCAAAGAAGTAATATGATACCCTGCATTTGGTTACCTGTTTGTTTGTCTGTTTGTCAGCAGGATTACACAAAAAAGTTACAGACGCATTTGACTAAAATTTTCAGGGACGGTTGAACTTGACCCAACATAAAAACGATTAAATTTCGGTGGTGATCTGGACCAGCATCTGGATCCAGGATAGAATTGAATGATTCTTTGCCATGGCGATATAGGGCAAACGGGCGAATACAAAAAAAACATGCTGTATTAGTTTTAGTGTTCGCCAGATAACTCTTCTGTATTCTTGACGGTGGTTTGAACAGAGGTAATTGTGTAATCCTGCTGACAAACAGACAAACAAACAGGTAACCAAATGCAGGGTATCATATTACTTCTTTGACGAAGGCAATAACATAGGGATGCATGTCGAATGCACATATCATAATCTTGTGCATACTATTATTTCAAGGTAGTACTTTCCAGTTGTTTTGTGCGACAGCTGGTACAGGAAATCACCAACTCTGCCGAGGTGTAACTCGTTCAAGCAAGATCTAACGCAGCGCGAGCGGTGGTCGTTGCAGAATTGCGGACGTTTCTCCTCTTTGACTTTTCTCCCCGGGACTTTTTATCCACCAAAAGTGCGGACGAAAACAAAAAAGACGACAGACGGCAAAGTCAATGCGGGCAAGACGAATCAACAGTAAAGACGGACGAACGCCGAAGGCGGGCAGACAAGGAAGACGACGTTGTCTAATAGGGTGTTTACACGATCCAGCAAACGTCCAGCAAACTTTTATCAAACTTCCAGCAAACGTCCAGCATTAGCACGTGTGAGAACTTATTTTGAATACATTTGCTAGAAGTTTGCTGGAAGTTTGCTGGATCGTGTAAACACCCCATAAGTTTTCCTCCATTCGTTTTGCCGCCGTCGGCAATTTTAATGAGCAAAAGTAAAACAGACATTGGAGCGAAACATTTTTACGGGGAAACGTCCAGGCTAGCGGCGAAACGCCAAAGGGTCGAAACGTCCTGATTCACCTTTGCGAGAGGAGAGTATTTTGAATTATCAGACTCCGTTAACGCTGACGCCACCGGTGGAGTTCGATTTCGCATACCGACTTACACCTCTCAAGCATAGGCTAATAGAATGTTGTTCGACGAAAAGGCGCTATATTTTCCGACTAATCTTTTTCTAGTTCAGTGAATTTGCCGCTGCTGCAGGTGTGCCAAATAATATCCACGTATTTTCGTCGTTGAACAAAATAATTGACAAGATGGGGGCAAATCAGCTGGACAGCACATGTATCAAATGAAGAAGTCTTGAATCTGGTACAAGAACAACGTTCTCTGGTCCACGTCATCAAGCAACGACAAGCCAACTGGATAAATCATGTCCTAAGACCTGACTGTCTTCTGAAAACTGGCAGTACTAAAGAAAAAGACGGAGGGATAACGGGCGCGAGGAAACCAAGAAGAAAGATGTTGCATGGATCTAGAAAAAACACAAGAAGATCAGTTACGAAGAGCTGAAGAAAAAGTCTGAACATCGGATCCATGGAATGGCATTATCGTTATGTCTGTCGTAGGCACTAAGCAGAGCACACAAGAAGACGAAATGTAGAAATGATCGATTGGCAAAGATCTGTTTTCGAAATGACTTATCACGTGTTGATAGGAACGTTATAGTTTTCGTAGTCGGCGTAGTGTGCAAATATCGCTTAATGACAGAAACATTCACTCTTCATGGTACCGATAGATAGATAGATCGATTGATGTACAGTGTGCTAACGAGGGTCATCTGTAAGGGATCAGCCAGATGTTATGGCAGTGACGCGATGGGCACGGTCAATTATTGTAGGCCTATTGCACGATGGAGTCGTCTCAGAGAGGGGGGAGGAGCCGAGAGCAATTGTGCTGTTCTTAAATTAAAAATTGTCCAAATTTTTTGCCGATTTTTTAAAGAAATACAGTATAATGCTAAGAAATTTATTTTACGAAAATTTAGAGGCAGAATTTAAAATATCACCAACCACAATTTTTTTTCTCTCGAAAATGTGTTGCTGTTTGTCGAAAAATACAAATAAACGTGACATAAGCAGACATTATTGCATTATTATTAGCAATATTGTATCGCTAAAACAGGCTGCATATTGTCATATTTTTTTATTTCACGCGCATCCCCACTTCAGCACACAAACAATGCTATATAACCGGCGACGGCTTGAGTACTGATGTTATTGTCGCGCCGCCGTATATATAGCAGTGGTTGCGATGATGACGCCCACAGACTATAGCAATAGCATCTCTCTTTATCTCTCGGTTAGCTGCTGAAGCCCTTCCCGTCATGCATCACGGCTGTCTATGGATACGTTACGTTATGTGTGTCCGTGGTATATGCAGGTGGAGTAGCTGTCAACATGGGAAGTGGAGCGGCAGACGATCGCGGTGTCCATACTCTCGAGATTGATTGATTGACTGTTCAAAGTCAAGTGTCTGTTGTGTGGAAAACAACGAGAAAAATCCTGTTCGGATCCGAAGTTCTGCGATATTGACAAGTAAGTATAATTTTGTCTCGCTTTTGGATAACCCGTGCATACTTTATAAATCTATCCCACTGCTCGTCTGCTAAAATTAATTTAATCAAGCTTTATTACGCCAAAAAGCAGCAAAAGATAGAAAATAGACAGTGAGGCACAGGGTGCGGGAAGAAGCTAAAAAACTCACTTTAACTGCTGCATAGACCTACTTGTAACGCCATATTCAGCGTCTCTGGATCATTGGCGCGTACAGAACGACGAAGTTGAACTGAACTGATCTGAACTGAGCTAAACTGACATGATTACCTCCGCCAAGAAGGTTATGTTTTTTGCCAGAGTTTGTTTGTTTGTCTGTCTGTTAGCAAGATAACTCAAAAAGTTATGGACGGATCTTTCTGAAATTTTCAGGGAATGTCGGGAATGGCAAAAACTACAAGTGTTTCCATTTTGGGGGTGATCCGAAAGGAATCCTAAATTCTGGATCACTTTGAAATTTTCGTTAACATTCCGTTAAATGGGACATAAGGGAAACCGCTGCCAAACCGAATATGGTGACGCCACCTGGCGAACAACATGGCGTTGGCGGAGGTCTGCGGTCTCTGACTGCGTTCTAGTTTAGTTTTTAACGAACTGACTAATGAACAAGCAGTAATGCATTGCAGTAGACAGTACGCACCGTCTAACGGCGTCGGTGACTGCGACTATCATTTGACCATTACACCCTGTTTACTCGACGAAGCAAACATGAAGCAAACTTAGAGCACACGTCTTGCGCGTGTATTTTGAATACGTTCGCTTCATCTTTGCTTCATCGTGTAAACGGGGTATTAACCATTGTTATGTTGTAGGTTAAGTTGGGTCAGCGATGGCGTGGCTGGGCGGCTGGCTACCGGCCGTGCGCGCCTCTGCAATCGGTTGGATCCCGATAGCTCGGCACCCCATCAGGCCGTATCGACGACCTATTTCCGGTTCCTCCGCTGCTTCCGGTACGAACGACGACGACGACGATAAGTCACGAGTGCGACTGAACGTCAGCGGACAACACTTCGAGACCTTCGCCCGTACCTTTGCCAGGTAGTAAAAAATAAAGGTGATGGACAGCTCTTTACAGAAAACCCACCGCAGATATATGTCACCTGCCATATGTAGAGTTTTTTCTCTCCAAAAATCATAACTTACAAGGTAGTGTGGTGACACCTTTTGAATGTGGTAAAAATAATGACAGTTTTCTGCCGAGACTTTCAGTTAGTAAACAGTGCTGAGTTTTGTAAAAATAACACGTTTCGTAGATTATACAAAATCGCAAATTTTATTTTTTTTAAATTTTATTTTGTTTTAATTTGTTTAGCCTCGTTGTGTGTAATGTTACTTTAGTTAGAAACACACTGTCATCTTTAAGATACATGTAATAACATTGTTTTGTGCGTACTCTTTTCGTTTTCACGCTTTTCTTTTCTTAACGTATCGCTAATCAAGTTTGGCCTATTCACGATTCGCAACACTATGGCCAGGTTTCCGGACACACTGCTCTGTCAAAAAATTTCAACTTTCTGCTCCGCTTTTTACCCACGACGCTGGCGTTCAAAGTGAACACAACAACAATGTTTTGTGCATTATATCTTCCATTTTACGCAGACGAATCTTTTCGTAATGTCCCCTATTGATGTCTTACAGCACTGTGTGACGCCAGGTTTCCAGATACTTTACTGGGCTCGGACGAGATCGAGTATTTTTATGATGATGCCAGCGGCGAGTATTTCTTTGACCGTAACCCGGAGGTGTTCCGACGTCTGCTGACCTACTATCGGTCAGGTCGGCTGCACTTCCCGCGCGGTGAATGTGTGGCTGAGTTTAACGACGAGCTGGCCTTCTTCGGCATCCGACCAACCGAAGCCGTCCCAGAATGCTGCGCGGTAAGTACCGTCACTGCTTTCTGACTGACATTTAGGTCGAGCCTGTTTGTCAGTGGCACATATATTGTGGCTAAATCGTACGTCAAAGGTCGGTGACAATACCGTTGGATAGGGCGGTGACGAGTTTCTATAAGCTGTAGGCTAAATAGCAAACATGAACTTAATTGATCTCGGTTCTTAGCGACTGCCAGATTAAAAGAAATGCATTAGAACCAAGATGAACTATTTTTGTCAACGAAACCTGAACTCACGCAGTGCAACTGACACAGCTAACCGGGTGACGCAGGCAAAAAGTTGTTCCGTTCTTCGCGTCGAAGTGAACTTACAGTACGCACCGTAGCTACAAGAACCCATGTTTCTCGGTAAACAGCCGCCGGTTAGTTTAGTGCGGGTTACGTTGCGTTCGTCATAAAACTAACGATGGCTGCAGGGCACGCTAGGCTATAGTTCTCTACCAGTGTCGACAGAATTCGGCAACCTACAGACAACAGAGAAATATTTTTGTGCTGCTAACTGCTTGCCCAAGGTCGTCACGTGGTAGTAATGATTATGACTTACCTGTGTTACCTACTGCAAAACATGACGGAGAATTCGTGCTAAATAACAAGCAGAAAACTTTCACTAATTGGGTCAATGCATGTAGGCGTTGTTTTCTGATAATGAGCTTATCACATAAGAAACTTTTTATGCTGTCGTGTATTGCATTTGTATTTTTCTGATGGCGTCTGCGTTCGGCCAGCAGTCATCAAGATTAGAAACTGTTTGTGACGTCATTGTTTTGCTGCTGCAGGTCCAAGGACGTGAAACAATCTTCCATCTTATACGAGATAAACTGACATTAACTTTAACCAGTTTGCGTGGCTGCTAATGTGCCATTTTTGTTCGGGTGTTGAGATCGCGGCGCTTTGTGACTAACTGTTAATTTGCGCCTCCTAAGCCGTCTTACTTACTTACATACTTACTTACTTATGCTGTGTCCAGCGCACTGAAGGTGTTTTACGAGAATGCACTATACCAGTGTTTGAACTGCCGAGGGGGGTAGGGTTGGAGGATTGAACCTCCAACTGTTTTCTCAACCCACTAACAGTGTCAAATTATGTTCTTGCGGTCAGCTATATACTATATACATAGGATTTATATCACGATTATGGTCGGCTTCCAACCGTCGAAAAATTCAACCCCCAGCTATTTTTTCACAATTCAAACACTGCATTATACAGTAAACAAGGCTGGTAGGATGGTGCAAACCGTTGGTGTAGTATGATGCGGTCAATGTGGCGCACAGTGCGCTGCGGTATCATTAGCTCATACCAATCATCTGCCAGCTCGGAAATTGTAAAGCGCTTCTGCTCACCAGTCTGACTTGTGTAAGAAGCGCTATAGCAGGTATCGAAATGTTTATTTATCACAAATTTACATTTGACACGTTTCAACTGACATTCTGACAATTTAGTATTGCTGTCGTTGAAGGAAGATTACCGGGATCGTAACCGTGACCTGGCCGACCGTCTGTCGGTAGCGGCGCAGGCTCGGCGTGAGCTGACCGCAGCCCATGACGTCACAGATGACGATGTGCCGCTCACACTACGAGCACGACTGTGGAAGGGCTTTGAGAACCCTCACTCCAGCACCTGGGCGCTCGTTTTCTACTACGTAACAGGCACTGTTTCTACTGCTATATAATTATCTTTTCCGCGGCTTGGTAGTGTAATGGTTAGAACGTTGGACTTGCGATAACGAGGTCGTTGGTTCGACATTTGTTGGCGTCGCCATAAAGTGCGTACTACCTGTATAGGTGACTGGCTGTGTCAGGCAAACCGTCTCGGTATGTAACCAACAATAAAGTCAATTCAGTGTTGCATCTCTGCGGGGTAGGCCTAAGTAATGAAATCGAGTATACTGGCCTGTCTGGCTGGGGTTATGGTGAAGGGCGTTCATCTCTGTACGGTGGCAGGTAACACTGTGTGATCCGATATGGTAGATGGCGTTTTGTAGATCTGAGGTGGGTTTTCTATGAAGAGCTATACAATTTTGCCATTTGACCATTTATACGGTGCAGACGTTACGGGTGAGGCTTTAGCGAGGCTTTGAGAACCCACGATCAAGCATTTGTGCAGTCGTTTTCTACTACCTCACAGGCCGGTTTTAAACTACTTTGAGTCAAGCTACGAGTCTGGAGTTTTAAGTTTCAACTTGAAACCGTAACCCGAAACCTAACCCAAATAATATAGTAAATCATGAATTTTGGTAAAATTGGTCATTGACTGGTCAGTTCATACAGTAACATCCTGACGATGTTGACACTGATAATGATGTGACCATACATGCGCTGTGTTATATTATTAAAATTTGGTTAGAAAAAAAAACATATAAAATTTGAATACTACTTACTTACTACTACTACTGAAATACTTTTAATTGAACTATGACTGACGGCTCCTAACGCTGCTCACTGATAACAGGTTTGTTCATTGCCGTATCGGTCACGACTAACATCGTTGAGACAGTATCTTGTGGCGTCGTCGACCCATCATCCAGTGAGGGTAGGAAGCTGAGTTGGCTTGACGAGCTGGCTTAATGATTGCTTGATGAATGTTATTATCATCATTACAAAGTTCCTCATAGCGATCTCTGTGCTGACTAAGTAAGTAAGTAAGTAGACTGCATTCGTAGCGCGCCATGTGCCAAAACACATGTTCGAATCGTAGGCGCGGTCGACCCATTGTTCAATGAGGGCAGGAAGCTATGTTGGCTCGATGAGCATTTGTTAAGCGCTTGACGAGTGCTAGTTGTTATTATCATTGCAGGGTTTTTCATAGCGATATCGGTGTTGACTAACATCGTGGAGACGGTATCGTGCGGTATTGTGGATCCGTCCTCCAGTGAGGGGAGGACGCTGAGTTGTGGACAAAGTTACGACGTGCAACTGTTCTGCCTGGACACGGCTTGCGTCATCATTTTCACCGTTGAATATCTTGTACGACTCTACGCAGCGCCACAACGACTCAGGCACGTATACGCACGTAGTGAGCACGTGTGCGCGCGTACTGCGTACGTAGAACGCGCGTATACCCTCCTTTATCACCTTTTGCGTCATCATATTCACTGTCGAATACCTCATCAGACTTTACGCAGCACCGAACAGACTCGGGCAAGCAAATTTTTTATTTGCCATAAATGGTTAAAAACATTTTCTAAAATTTTTATTGTTAAAATCAGAAGAAAATTGGTAGTAACACTCTCGCTGAAGATCCCACCTCACCTGAAGTCTGTGGTTACATTACCTTGTGTTTTATAACGACACCACGACGCGGGGTTCTGCCTTCAAGGCCAGGACCTGCTTTTTTAACGTTTTGCGTACCGTATTTTTTGTTTGTACCTAGTGACATCATTACTGCCGTCATTGGTATTTCGTCAGTGTTACTGAGGGTCTTATTTGTTTATAAAGAATGTTGTGACTACGAGAATGGAGCGATTATTTTCTAACGATCGTCGATTTGAAATCTGTGTAAGACGTGACATTTTGCAAGGTAGTGTAGCGATACATTTGAAGTGTGGTGGAATCTTGATTGATAATGTTATTTTAAATTTTTTCCTATTTTCACAGTAAAAGATTTGTGAAAATAGGTTGACATTTAACCAAGTTAAGGCGCATAAAACGGTGCCATTTTTGGTCCACCCTGTATAGCCAAAATGTACTGAGCATCTGTGTTACTTACGAAAACTGGCATGACAACCGGCCATCAAAACTACACTCTTGTAATAACGGCGGCGCAAAGCGAACAACACCTTACTTACTTACTCCTAGTAGACGCGGGCTAATGGCCATTCACTACACCCCGTAGACTCGCACGCAATAGAATATCACGTCTATAGACTTCATTTGCATCTTCCCGCGCGGTTGCAGCTTCAATGGTTGTCTGTTCGCACCAGAACTATAGCTTTTAGCTGGATGTATCTAGGCTCATTGTCAAGTTTAACTCAAGACCAAGACTTCATTTTCTGTCCTACAAATTTTTTTATGTTTTATGTTTTCTTGCAGGCATGCACGATCGGTTATGAGTATAATTGACGTGGTGGCTATCCTGCCCTATTACATCGGCCTGTGTATTCCTCAGAACGACGAGGTGATTACACATGGCAGGTGACGCTCCGCATGTGACTTTTTGCAGGCACATGCGGTCGGTGATGAGCGTGATAGACGCCGTGGCCATACTGCCGTACTACATCGGCCTGTGCATTCCTGAGAACGATGAAGTCAGCGGGGCATTCGTGACTCTGCGAGTCTTCCGCGTGTTTCGTATCTTCAAGTTCTCCCGACACTCCGCCGGTCTGTATTCTTCACCTGATGGTGACGGATAACATATTGTCGATACGTTTTAACGGTCACTGTTTATGCAGCGCAGAGGTGTCATTTAGGGGCGGCTGAGGGTCTAATAGTCCCCGGAACTACCGCCGTTCGCCGCCGCCGCCGCCGCCGCCGCCGTTAAGGCCTCGGACCGCAACCAACCGTTAAGTTAGCGGCCCCGGACCGCT
>Ga0209367_1004895_pt1 | contig 18558 bp, 12 predicted proteins | sample WorMetLIZISLAND2_FD_187412 | JGI IMG/M metagenome (GOLD analysis project Ga0209367, IMG submission 187412) | Marine gutless worms symbiont microbial communities from Max Planck institute for Marine Microbiology, Germany - Olavius geniculatus... ... | reverse complement strand
CAGCCGTATCTAGTTTGGCTAGGGTCAGGGTTAAGTTTAGGGTTAGCGTTAATGCAGTAATTTGCTGCCAGTGTACATGGTTGGTGCTGCTAGTGCAGTGTTTCGTCTCACCCCTTTTTCGTCAGACTGCAACCTGAAGCAATCCTAACCATAAACCTATGCATAACACTAACCCTTACTTTAAGGTAAAAACCTATCCACTGATCAAACTAAAACGGCACCACAACAGCCGTGGCCAATCAGCGACCAAATTAAAGAGCTCTCTACGGTACGGTTACAGAGCGTGCTCAGCGCCCAGCCGCCGCCAAGCACCAGGCCTGATGCAACTTCATACCAGCCGGTGACGCATACAATGGAAAATTGTAATATCGTAAATTTTGTTCAGTTTCAAAAAGGTTCTAGTTATTATTCCTAACAAACTCTTCGCTTACGACAACAATAATGTGCTAAATTGTGCTATTACATTGATTTATACAAACAATAACACTTACTTTCTCGCAATTTTTGCGGTGGGCGTGGCAGTTTTTGTTTACATCAAACATCCGGGCATTCCATCAATCGAGGTTTGAGGCGGATTGAACGGATGAAGCATCGATGAATAAAACAACAGTGCGGATGCAATGCAGCGATGAATTAAACAACAGTTTGGATGCATCGCTGCAATCAATCCCTTAATTAAACAACGCGACCATACGCGCAGTGGGATTTCCCTATCATCAGCGTTTCCCGAAAACGAAACAAGAGATTTTTGGAAGCTGTTGTATCGAAGTCAGTGTGTTTGTATCACATACATATGCTAATTTTGATTACTCAGAGTACGCGACAAATTCTACTGTTGTTTATCAGTTGCATTTGCTTTTGTGTCAGTGGTGGAGTTGTCAGTTCTACTTCTTCTTCTTCTTCGTCATATGGTCAAACTTCAACAAGTTGAAGGCTCCTGACCAGTAGTGGTTGTGGACATGCCGGCAGTGCTGAGTGCGTAAAGAAAAATCATGAACGATGTCCCGGTGCAAAACTAGGTGCTAATTAAAATAGAGAGTGTCTCTGGCTCCTCACGGAAGGGTCGCGACTCCCTTTCACCAAAATCGATGGAGTACCGCAGCCGTAGTTTATGGTAGAATGTAATCCCTGAAATGCTCAGGGATCGATGTATAAACAGCTTCTTCAGGAAGACAGTTTCAGTCTTTGACTGTGCGGTAGAAAAAAGAGTTCTTCTGATAGTCAGCTGATGACGCAGGAATGTGATATGCCAGTGAGTTTTCTGTTCGAGTTGGTCGTGAGTTGTACTTTAATTCGAGTGGCATATTGACGGCTATCAAACCGTAGTGGATTTTGTGAAACAACACTAGGCGTGCAGTACAGCAATGTAATGCAAGGGACTCGCAGTTAAGTTCTGCCAACATGGCCCCAACACTGGACGTTCTGCGGTACCTGTTCATGGTAAAGCGAGCTGCCCGGCGCTGAACCGATTCCAGTTGCTGAGTATCAGATGCTGTGTATGGGTCCCATACTGCTTGGCTATATTCAAGAACATTTCTCACTAGTGATTTATAAGCATGTGCCTTGACTGCTCTGTTATTGATGTTGATGTTTCTTTTAACAAATCCCAATTTACTATTTGCTTTAGCTGTGATTGTATCAATGTGTCTAGTCCAGCACATGTCCTTGCTGATGTTGATACCCAGGTACTTGGCATAATCGCAGTGTTTCAGATGCTGACCATGTATCCATGTGACCATGTGCTATATCATTGATGTAGTGTAGGAAAAGGCAGGGCCCGAGCACTGAACCTTGTGGAACCCCAGATGTAACATCCAGCTCAGCTGATGACGTGCCTTCGACTACCACTCTCTGCTTCCGATCAGCCAAGAAGCTCTGTATCCATCTGTTGACCGAACCGTCGATTCCATATTATTTCAGCTTTTCCACTAATCGCTTGTGCCCCACTTTATCAAAAGCTTTCGCAAAGTCTAGGATACATACATCAGTTTGGAAACCTGCTGCCATGTTTGAGACGATTGTCAACTTGTTGAAGACTCCAGACCATGTCGGGTAGTTGACAGTGTGAAGGCTGGGTGTTATTGTCAGTGTAGATTTGCACTGACAAATGACTGATTTCTAGGCTATTGTCAGTGTGGGCTGCATTATCAGTGCGGGCATAGTATGCCTCCAGTGTTTGAATGGTGGCATCAAATGCAGCCTGCTCATCGTACACAAGCATTTGCACGTGCTGCAACAACAGCCAACATTGTAAAGAATAGTGAACTGTTGCAATAATGAGGATAAAAGAATAATTACTGCAAAGTGCAAATGCAAGTAATTGCACAAGATAGAATTTCTAACTCAGTCTCCAATGTAACGACATAAAATACAAAGATGGACATTTACTGTCTATCTCTTCCATTTTGTTATCATCTGAGTGATAAGAAGAAACTGCAGCTTTAAACATGATATACTCCTTCATGACGTGTCACACATGGCCCACTATCCACTCCCACCCTGCATCTTAGTACAAATCATCATATGATCTCCGTTGCAATAAATATTACATAACTGGTCACGCCGTCTCTCCCGCATCACCAGCAACTCTGCAGCTGTAAAACGCCACTTCACTGTCTGAAACTCATGGACGCTTGACTGCTTTCCTACACTCCTTTGTTTTAAGCCTCCCTCTCCCTCTCATATACTAAACGCAGCACCGCAGGCGATCTCAGTTTGATCTGGGCGATAACGCCGGCAGCCAGAGAAGCAGGCGAGATGAGTCACTGCACCACGGTCGTTTCGCCGCAGCATGCTGTTTAACGTTCATGGCAGTCGACAGTCGACGCTAGAGCTGCGCTGTTTGGAAATCGAAAAACCAAAACCATCAATAGAGAGCACAAAACTGCGGTTTCAATAGGGTTCGATATTGCTAAAAAACGTGGTTCCGGTGCCGATTTCAGTAACGGTAACAGCACTAGAAATATATCACTCGAACACCCAAAACAATCTGGCTGACATATATACACTGTGTCTCAAAAAAACATCCCTGACATTTTTGACTGTAACTTGAGAATCAATTATCAGATTTTGATAATTTTTGGTACAAATATTTCAGACACAACTTGCCATCAAATGACCATTCACTTTCCCACCTCACCCAATGTTTGTTTCTGCACTACCTGGGGAAAACACAACCAGCGAAATATCACTTTTTTTGTCCAATGCGATATGATTGCTTAATTAACATAACGCATAAAAACACATTTTGTTCACATTTCTGACATTGTGGCTGACAGTTCACTCAGTTGTCTATTTTTTAACTGCTTGCAGCAAAATTGCTTGAAGTGTTGGTCCACTATTCGAACACAGGCAAGAAGAAGCTTTCTCCATTCATTGAGATAAAGTTCTGCTCCAGACCAATCTAGGCTGTACCAGTCACTTCTTGACTTCACAAACATTTCTAAACTTATCTGGTAGACACACTGCTGCATGACAGTCAAACCTTGTAATAGACCAGTCCACAGATTAGGACACATGGAATTTATCGATGTTTTTTCATTCATTTTAACATGTATTATGCTTGGTCTGCTTTCCCCACGTAGTGCAAAAGCAGACGTTGGGTGAGGTGGAAACTAAAAGACTTATTTAATAGACAGTTGTGCCAGAAATATTTTAGCCAAAAATTATTAAAATTTGCTAATTTTTCTTCAAGTTACGATCAATAATGTCGGAGATGTTTTTTTCAGGTTTTCTCTTTATTTCAACCCATATTTCACTTGATCTGTTTCCCTAGGTAGTGCAGAAGCATACTTTAGGTGAGGTGGGAATCTGAATGGTCATTTGATGGCAAGTTGTGTCAGGAATATTTATATCAAAAATTATCAAAATGTGGTAGTTGTTTTTCAAGTTGCAGTCAAAAATGTTGGGGATGTTTTTTGGGACACAGTGTATAACACATAAATGGTTTTACACGCGTCCTAGAGAAGGACTTAATCACTAGTTTCTTCTTCACTCGATTACTAAGGCTAGCCGTAACCCCAAGCCTGACCCTAACCCTATCCTTAACTCTAAACTTAACTTGAAACATTCACATTGACTTTAACAACTGACTGACACTATGTTATGTTCAGCGCATGTGACTGTTTGCTTATGATGTTTAGTGACGTTTGTAAAATTGCAAAATGATGCTAATTGATGTTGAAATGTGTGTTTTTGTTAGTTAATTAGTGGTTTAACGAGTGAAAAATTGTCTATTTTAAACACAAACATACCTAAAATAGTCATTGGAAGATTGATGAAGTAAGTTTACAGCGATTACTTTCATTCATTCGGTAGCTGTAATGTAAGTTCGATTTACGATTATAAATAGTGAAAATCAATTACTTTTTCAGTAAGTACCAAATTATTCCCGTAAAAAATGTCAGAAAGAATGAAAACACATTGTCACAAGTCTGCTGAGGTATGTAAACTTGCTGAAATCGAGGTATCCTGGTGTCGACATTGAAGGCAAAGGCGAGGCTCAGCAATATCAAAATTTATGAAAACCATGCTGTAAATATATCTGCAAAATTAAATTGTTCCACTGGTGTGTTTTGCTGTCTAGCCAGTGTGCAGGTCTGTTTGATATTTTTTTGTGATGGTATGTTAACAGCTATTTGCTATCAATTGATACTGCTGCTGAACTGGAGGAATACCTCACTGAACTGCTAGACATAACTGTCCCCAGCAACAAGAACTTCATGCAAGAGTTGTTTGTGAGATGGCGGCAGCAGAATGGAAAAAAATCGTGTGAACCTGTGACTAACTCTGCTAAGGTTTGTTTAATATTAAAGTGTTCTCATGTGGCCAGAATTATGCAGAATAGTTTACTGTAGATATCATGCCATCTTTGTGATTTAAACATTTTTATATGTAAATTGTATTACATATATACATACTACACTAATAAATTTGAGGGTAATAATAGAGCTATAATCAGTGATTAACCAGCACTGTATATAACTCAGATCACGAAAATTGTATTTGTACTTAGAATTTACTGTGTTACTTTAAAATGGTCATTGTACACTGTGTTCGGTGAAAAAACTGACCCCCTAGAATATGCGCAATAAAAATGTCAAATCTGAACGAATTTGAATGAAGTTTTGTTCACCTCATCCCCAATTAATTCCTGAAGTGATTGGTGATTAAGTGTATGAAACTTTATTGAAGTTCATTCAGATTTGACATTTTCATTGCATGATGTCTAGCGGATCAGATTTTTACCGGACAAAATGTATATACAATGTCTTGTTACCATTATGTTCGATATATTTGAAAATCTTAAATTACAGTGCTGTGCATGTCCAGACCCACATTGATTGCTTTGTCAAACGTGTTCAGAGCTGTTTGTTTCAGTGGTTATTAATTATCCAGTATATACACAGTGTTTCGTAAAAAACAACCCATTTTCTTTCTTTCATACGATGCAGGGATGTGGTCTCGGTCGAGACATCTCAGTCTCGAGATGTACTAACGTCTCGGTTGCATCTCAGACAAAATCCTCAACGTCTCGGTCTCGTCTCGGTCTCGGACCGATGCGTCTTAGGTTTCATCTCGGTCTTGGAGCAATATGTCTTGGTCTCGGCCCAGTAGGTCTCGTCTTGGGTCTCGGCCATTGCGTCTCTTCAAGACGTTTTGTGCAGGCGGGCGCCTTGCATACTGTAGCTGCAGTTAGAGTGATACTAACCAGTATGACATTTGTGGCTTAAACATATTCGTTTACAGTGTTTTTACTCTTTCATTTACTTACTTATCATAAAGCAGAATTATGTCATGTGAGTCTTTTTTCGTCATAAAATAACCTAGTCGCAATGAAGACAGTGTATGATGTCAGAATGAATACTATCAGCCAAGATGACATATAAGGTTATAATCAGCGGTAGTTTACTAATTTCAGTTGCTTGCAAATTGCAATAAACATAATGGCATATGTCTACAGCACTCCAGTTTCAATTCTTTATGGTGCAAGCCGTTAATTATTCCGTGATAATTATCAAAATAAAGTGCAAAAACCCACAATATCAAATAGGAAGTGCTTACCATGGTATGAGTTAATTAACCTGTATAATTTGTTTTCATTGTCAATGTGTTTCACCATACGTCACGAAAAACGTCTCGGCGAGACGTTGAAGCTCCCGAGACTCTCGAGAGTCTCGGAAGCTTCAAGGCCTCGGCCAGCATCTCGGAAGCTGCAACGTCTCGTCTCGGTCTCATCTTAGATTTAAACGTATCGTCTCGGTTTCATCTCGAAAAAAATTTTGAACGTCCCGGTTTTGTCTCGGTCTCGGAGAGATGGGTTTCGGGTCTTGTCTCGGTCTCAGCTCAGAAGGTCTCGTGCACATCCCTGAAATGATGATCAATATATATGAAATTTTTACCATGGGTTGTAGCTGAAGAAATACTAATTCAAACTAGTTTAACAAAATACGACAGTTCATTAAATATTTTTTGCTAGTCGTTACGTATCGCTGATGTCATAATGTGTCACGGGTACAAGCTTGCTAGTCTTAACTGGTGCTGTCAGTTGCTACTCTGCTTTGATGGTGAACTTACTCTGGTTCGCTGATGAAAAATGTTAATCATGTCAGCACTAAGCAACGTGGGGACATGAAATCAGGCATCTCGCAATCCAAAAATTTAACCTTCTCGCAAGCTCGGTGAGTAGTGCACTGTCTTGCTCGAACACATGAAAGTCCAGCTATCCTCAGAGGCATGTAAATGTGATTGCTTTGTGCATTTTTTGTGGCTGCAACTGTAAAACTTCAAGAATTTGTCATCAGTGAACCAGGGTTTTTTCACCATCAGAGCAGAGTAGCAACTGACCGCACCAGTTGAGACTTGCAAGCTTGTACCCGTGACACATGACGTTAGCGTTACATCACGACTAGCAAAGAATATTTAATTAACTGCCATATTTTGTTGAAATATTTCGAATTAGTATTCCTTCAGCTACAACTGGTAAAAATTTCATGTAAATTGATCATCGTTTGTGTGAATTATGAAAGAAAGAAAAGGGGGTTGGTTTTTTTATGAAACACCGTGAACTTAGTGGCCATTATGTGACAGAATTTGTTTTTAAATAATCTTAATAGATTAATTGATAACATAATGTTGTCAGCAATTATATCAACTTATGTATGGAGTTAAATGTGTTATTTCTGTTTAAGTCTTGTTTGCTTGCATTTACATGTTGTCTACAGAGCACAAAATTTTTGCCTGCAGCTGATGGTCGTCCATCAAAAACAAAATTTGTGCCACTGTTCAGTCCAGAAGGGCATGATCGCACGGTGGCCGTTATTCCAGGTAATTATAGTAATGGTATTGATCTGTACATTTATGTAGCTATTGCTTGCTATATTGGCAAAATATATTCTACTGTTGTGGTCATTAGGTTTGCAAATTAAAACAATTATTCTGTCATTTAATTATTCATAATTTTAATTGCTGTAGTAGATATCATTTTATCAATTATGCGATGCTGTGATGAAGCATGCATGATGCAGATTTAAATATGTCCGCTCTTAATTTTGTAATTTGTATGTGTGATGTGATGTAGGTCGGTACCAGTGTGAGTGTCAGGCGTCTAAACACAAGCTAGTCAACAACTGTCATAACTGCGGCCGAGTCGTCTGTGAACAGGAAGGTTCTGGCCCCTGTTTCTTCTGCAATTCACTGGTTGTTATTATTTATTCACACAGTACTGTTTTAACGGTGGTCTTGTTGATTGCTGCTAGGCATTACTGTGCTTTTTCTGCAGTACACAGTTTTAATATTATTAATTTGTGGTTATGTCATGGCATTTATGTAATAATATCAATATGCAAAAATGCTGTTCTGTGTGTGTCAGTTTTTATTTTACTTTCGATGCTTTATTATAATATTATAAGTCATATTTTATGTTTTTTTGTTGCTCCTTGTGTTTTAGCATCTAAGTTATACTACTAACCTTGCAGTCCTTGCTTAAAACCTGCTGCAAACACTGGGCAAGGAAGATGCCGGCTTTTTTCTACATATAGCTGTCAGTTTGTTTTGTTATTGAGAATCTTACTTACATACTACGTTTTTGTGGTGTAACAGTTAGGACGTTCGACTTATGATCTAGAGGTTATGGGTTTGACTTGGTTGGCTTGCTATCGAGTGGTGGCTACTACTTGGATGGGTAATTGTCTGTGGACAGGTAAACCATCTCGGTATATAACTAGCCACTCGGGTCATTTTTTTCAGAGTACTGGCTTGCTAAGCTAGGATTAAGGTAGCTAGCTCGTTTATTTCCACTTGGCAGGTAACACTGTGTGATTACGATAAACTATGGCAAATGAAACTCTGTAACTTCCTTAGATAGGTTTTCATGAAGACTTAAGGGGATGTCAGACGAACGACAAAGTTGGCCGACTTTTGTGGGCGTGGTTTAGTTGCCTGACAAAATCTGCCGACAAAATTGGTGAACCATGACACACGGCCGATATTTTCATCTACTACTTCGCACGATATCAGCTAGCACAACAGCCAAATGCAGATTGCAAAATAATACTTGCATCATTTTTACCTGCATCTAATGAACGAAAATAAATAACGAACACAATAAGTAACTAAAATAAATATTCATCTTCCATTGTAAACAATCACCATGGCAACATGAAGAAAATTTGTTGCCCGATATACAAAAAGTCGGCCGACAAAATCGTTGAAACAGAACATGCTCTATCTTGGCCGACAAAATCGCCCATGACACGGCAGATTTTTGTCGGGCGATTTTGTCGGCAGATAAAATCGGCCGATTTTGTCATTCGTCTGACATCCCCTTTAGTATACCCACTCTTCGACCTTTAACCTTCAAGTTGATGGTAGCCGTGTGATTTGTATTGCTGTTGTCAGGTGTGCAGCAAAGCGGAGCAGGAGGTGCTAGATCGAGGTTCTAAGAAGAGTGGTCGACTTCACGACTATCTGATGAAGCAAACTCCATCAGAGACTGCGGTGACTGCGGTGCCTCAGTCTCAGTCTGTTGATGCTGACAGTTCAGACACTGGACTGTGCCGAGCATTGGAACACAGAGACAGACTGCTGGAGTATGACAAGACCAGGTACGATAGTTCTTCTGTAGTGAGGATTGTGTTGATGATAAATTGATGGTGGATGGTGGGATTGGTGGTAGTGGTCGGTACAAACAGGGTGACCAGTTGTCTGGCAAACCTGGAAATGTCTATCAGGGAAAAGGTAGGGAATTGATAAAAAGTCAGGAAAATGTCTGGGAAAAAAAATTTGTTGGGGAAAACTTTTTATTATTTTTTGCAGTTTAGGGCATTTTAATGTCTCGCCTTGTTTCGATGTCAAAAAAGTTGTTTTACCACGTCTATCAAGAAGGTTGTTTTTGTGTTTGTCCAGTTGCATGCAAAACAATGTAAAAGGTTCTGAGTGGATTTTAAGGAAAGTAGACTCTGGTGACAGTCCAGGGATTTCTCATAGATTCTTGATCATCTGTTAGGAAAAAGAGCGAAAGTGAAATCCTGTTATGTTCACTCATTTCTGTATTTATTGTGCAGTTTGTAACCGCAAACAAAAACTCAGCCAGTTATTATTTGATCAGATTATCAGCTGCACATGGTGACACTGATGATGGTGTGTGCAGTGCAAAGAGAACTCAAGTGATTGATGACGAGTCAGATTACTTTGCTACAGACAGCAACCAGTGGCTGACGTCCAAACAGCGTGCGACTTTGCGCAGTAAAGACGCCGAGATACGAGCAAAACGTCACGCATCTCGGCGCGACCGAAGCCAACAGGTGACTCTGGACTTTGCTGGACGATGTGTCGTTGAGGAAGACCAGGACGTTTTGGCTGTAGCGGAATGTGATGATTTTGAAGACGTGGTTGCTGAGTTTAATCCTGATGATTTCACTGTTGACCTTGTCAATCCAAACATCAGTCTTCCAGCAAAACCGCAGGTTTGTTACAGGGCCACGAAAATTAATAATCAAACGTGTGATTACTGATTAATTGTTACAAAACTTTGACAATTAAAACCCAGTTACTTTCGATTGAAGTTAAGTCCTGAAGTTGTTTGTCTGCTATTCCAGTTCCACACTAAGGTGGATATACCAACATTGGTCTAACATTGCTTTAAGTTTGCAGTGTCAGGGCAATGACAGACACTGTATGTTTCCAGTTTGTGCAGATCGGAAAACAATTTTTCACCGTTAACAACTCTTGATTTGATAAAGAGATTCTGTTTGTGTTGCACTGCTTTTAATCAGCGCAGTTCATGTCCGTGACAGACAAAGTGCGTTTGTAGTTTGTTCAGAGCAGGAGTTGGTCATCTGCTGCACAAAACGCTCATGAGTACAGAAGTGCTGATGGTGTGTCATTGGCATTAAGAAACTTGCGACTACAGAACTCCGAGCTTCAACTGATGTCTGATGATGGTTATGCACTCAGCATGCATCAGCCCTGGGCGTCACTGCTTGTTGCTGGTATTAAATGGTGAGTTTTTATTTGCAGCTTATGTTTTATTTCATATGTTTGTTCGCGGAGAATTTCACTCTAGCAAATTGTTTAGAAAACTTGCTTATTTCACCTGATTTTCAGTTATGCCATTGGTACTTTTGGTAGTTTCTTTTCCTGTTAAAGCACTATTTCAAGAGACTGTGAGAAAGAACTTCGTTAAAAATAAGATTGTTTTGTTTAACGTGACTGTGTTTTATAGATTTTTGTTAAATTATATATTGTTGCTTATATGATCTATATTTGTATAATTTTTATGTTTTTGTCATCTAAAGAGAACTAACTGTTTGATTGTGCTAGTTGTATCATTGGTTTTTACGTGCAAGTGCAAGTGCATAGGTATAGTGCATATTAGCTACAGTAATTCTGTCCATCCGTCCGTTTGTTCGTCACGACCCAGTACCGTTTCAAGACCAGTTGAGACAGAGACTTTAGGTTTTCACCATATGATAGCTCAGTGTCTGTAGTATTTTGTGACAAAATTTCATGACACTGGATGAATGGGGTCTTCACGAATGAGGTGGCGAAAGAGGGGCATTGCTCCTAAAAAACATTATACTACCGGTATTGGCTCGTCTGACGTGAAAATGGTTGCAGATAGGTACGGACATGCTGCTTATCATAACAAGTACTGGCAACGAGCTTCTTAGAAATGTCGACATTGATGACCTTGAATGATCTTGAACTTCCAAAATAGGGGTTTTAGTGATTTTTTCGCGATTTTGGGCTGCAACACGCATTTCAACAGTGAATTTCCCCCAAATGGCTGGAGATAGACCAATGGCTGGAGATAGACCAAGACAACCTGCATATAAAATTTTTAGCATTGAATGTAGATTTTAGCAGTCCAAGTCCCGACCCCCTAGATTCAAAGAGGCCTGTGCACGTGAGTGTCAAAAAGGGGTACCTTTCTAAAAAGTGGTTATTTATCCGCTGTTGTCTTGTCTAACATAAAAATGGTTGCAGATAGGCATAGACATGCTGCTTATCATAATAAGCACTGGCGACGAGCTTCTTAGGACTGTCAACACCTTGAACTCTAAAAATATTGATTTTGCGATTTTTGGCAATTCTTGGCTGCAGTAGAGTGAATTGTGACGAAATGGATGGAGATAGACCAAGATGACCTGCAAACAGGAACTGCCATAGGCTCTCGTGTGTCTCATGAGCCTTAGCTCAGATTTCTTGTTGTTTTTAGAGATGTTTTTTTTCCTGTGAACTATCCATGTTGTTTACAATATATGTGAATTCAGACCTGTTCTGTTTGGTGTAATGTTAAACGAATTAAGACGTTGATAGCTGAGACTTGATAATTCAATGTTGGTGTCACTTGTGTGCAGTCATGAAGGTCGATCTTGGTATTCGGCTCACCGTGGCATCCTGTGGATTGCATCAACCGCTAAGCCGCCTCAGTCGAGTGAAATTGCTGCTGTCGAAGACTTCTATAGGAAATTCTACTCTAGTCTGTTTTTTGGTTGACCACTTCAAGCTTTTCTGTGTATTGGTTTAGTGGTTGTTTATGTTTGATTCCAATTTAATCGATTTATAATTTTTCAAGATATTTTAATTGATTTGTAGTTTTTATGTCTACACGGTGTTTCATAAAAAGGCACCCTTTTTTTCCTTCATAATTCAGTCAAATGATGATCAATTTGCACAAAATTTTTACCAGATGTAGCTGAAGAAATACTAATTCGAAATATTTGGACAAAGTGTGGCTGATAGTTAAATACTCTTTGCTAGTCGTGACGTAATGCTGACGTCATAGTGTGCTGCGAGTACAAACTGGCTTGTTGCCAGTGCTGACAGACTTGCTGAACAGCTGCCCTGCACTGATGGCAAACTTTATCTGATTTATTGATGACAAACTGTTAAAGTTTTAACATTGTAGCCACAAAAATGCCCAAAACGATCACTTTCACACACTTGTGGGGACAGCTTAACTTTTACACCTTTCAGCAAGACAGTGCACCAGCACACTTCGCTTACGAGATGGATGAGTTTTGGATTGCGAGACACCTGATTTTATGCCTCCATGTTGCTAAGTGTTGACACGATGAACATTTTCATCAGTAAACCAGATAAAGTTTACCATAGAAGCAGGGTAGCTACTGGCAGAACCAGTTGAGACAAGCCAGTTTGTACTCACGACACATTATGATGTCAGCATTACATTACAACTAGCAAAGAATATTTAACTAACGGCCACATTTTGTTGAAATAATTTGAATTTGTATTTCTTCAGCTAAATCTGGTAAAAATTTCATGCAAATTGATCACCATTCGACTGAGTTATAAAAGAAACAAAAAGGGTGCCTTTTATGAAACACCGTGTAGTTTGTGTCATGTGATGGACTAGGTGTAATTCCTGTCAGTTTTTCAGTGAAAATTTAAATTTTTTTGCATTACTTCAATTTAGTGTTTTTGGCATTGAATAGATAAACCCTTCAATGCTAAGATGCTGTTGGGTGTATGGCAGCAAAAGCATCCAGCCCAGTGAAAATTACTGCCACAACAGTTCGCATGCATTTTCTTCTGGCATCCTGGCCTAACCTGGAATAACTTTTGAAGGAGTGGTTGCTTGTACAAAATAGCAAGTTGTTGTATGCATATGACTTGCACAAGGATGTAGCTTGCATAACTGGTTTAGTTGTTTAATTACAACTTGTAATTTTTGACACATTTTGTTGACATTGTAATACGCTACCAGGCAGATACGTCATATTTGATGTTATCTGAGTGGCCGATATCAAATAACTGCATACTATAAATGCAGTTAATGTTGCATAGGCTTGTGTTTATTTCTAGACTCATCTGTTGTTTTTCCGTCATCATATCCGTCTGGTTGTCTGCTGGGCTGCGTCCATGTTTTGGACTGCTTGTCACAAGTGGAATACAATGACCAGGCAAGTTTTTGGTCTTGTGAGTGAAATAGATTTAGCGCCTTGATATTGATATTTGTGTAAGTTTTGTATTGGCATTGGCTGATATAGCATGAAAAACTATTACATTACATTGATACAAATAAATAAAAAAAAATTTATATATATATTTAGTTTTTTTTGATACATGAATATGAATACAACTTTATTTGGCAGCCTGTTTTCACAGTTTTGGTGGCATGGTGGAGCTAGGTGCAGTGCTAATACTGTATTTTTACGTGCAACAGCAGCTACTGCTGTAATGCATCTTAGCCATCGCAATTCTGTCTGTCTGTTCATCCGTCTGTCACACGGGTGGATCAGTCCAAAACGATGCAAGCTAGGATCACTAAATCTTCACTATCGGCTGCCTGGAAGACTCTAGTTTCAGGATCCATAAAGCATTTCCATAAATTTGAAAGGGGTCACCCTGAGCGAGGGCACTAAATGAGAGGAGGGTGGGGAAAATTTGCGATTTTAAGCCAATACGGCCGAGCGAGACGGGTTGTGCTATCTGGCACCCTCTGGTGAGTGTAAAAGAAACATCATTGCTAGGTTCACACCCAGCTTTCAAACATGCACCGCTGTTGCGCGTTTCTCGTTGCGTTAGTTGGGCTTTTCTTGTTCTGTTAGGGATATACAAGATTTTGGCTTCTACTCTGCCATTCCAGTACCTGTCCATTTTGTCAAGCCTGATTAAATACAGCTGGATAAAATTTTAGGCCATATTTTCATATTTGCAGACAAAACTATTTATAGCTAGCAGTAATGAAACTCGTCTTAGCTTAGCATCAGTTGCACTTTGGTTATTGCAGCTGACTGAACTTACTAATGACTGGCATCACATTGTTAACAGTGTTCTACTGCACTTTCTTGTTAATACACATTTAGGTCAATGTTGTGTTATTTGAGTCAGGTTCTATGAACCACCGAGTTTGTAAGTGCAGTCAATTTTCTTCGAACCAAAACTCTAGCTTTAGCCAAGATCTAGAATGTCATTCTAGCCTAATGTGGCTATGGCCCGATTTTGAAAATAAAAATGCTAGCTGTTTTATTTTCACCATAGTGTCAAACTGTGTTCACTTTCTAGTCTGTTGCCAATAGTTGTTATTTGCCAGCTGTTATCTCAACCTCAGATGAATATAAATGAATATCTGTTAGGCTAAAGAGTTTTATTTTTTTATATTTTCCATAATAACTGACATTATTCAGCCGATGTCATGTGTTGCAGTATCCTGATGGAGAGTCAGATTCTGCATTTGTTTTCATCTGTCAACATCCACGGCAACTCGTTGTCAAATTTCCTCTCCGTGGAAAACACAAAATCTGTGAGTGGCACTAGTCACCATCTAATGATAGCAATAGCAATAATAATAAAAATAAATGAATTTCTGTAGTGCGATAGTTTCAGAGGCTCTGGAGGGAATATATTGCACAGTTTTATATTAACTTGTATCACTACACTGTACCTTGTAGTATTATTAGTAAAACTGTGAAATTAACGCATTAACTTAATGCGTTAACACATTAGTATATTAACATGTGTTAAAAAAATTAATGCACATACATAAATTTACTAAATTCTATTAAGAAGAAGTTGCAATATTCCATTAAACCACAGTTATTTGATGATCAAATAATATTCAAGTAAGCAGAAATCATTTTGTTGCCATTCTATCACTACACTGTATCCCAAAAAAAACATCCGGAACATTTTCAGTTCTAACTTTAAGAAGAATGATCAGATTTTAATAATTTTTGTCACGAAGGCCATCAAATGATCAATTTTCCACCTCACTCAATGTCTGCTCTTGCACTACCGGGGGAAAACAGAACCCACAAAATATTACTTTTTTGTCCAATGCGGTATGATTACTTAATTATCATAACACATAAAAACACATTTTGTTCACATTTCTGACACTTTGGCTGACATTTTATCCAGTTGTCTATTTTTCAACTGCCTACAGTAAATTTGCTCGAAATGTCGGCCCATCATGCGAGCACAGACATGAAGACACTTTCTCTATTCATTGACAGCTGTATTGATAATGTTCTGCTTCAGACTAATCCAGTTCTTGACTTCATAAACATTCCTGAACGTCATCTGGTAGACACACTGCTGCATGACAGTCAAACCTTGTAACAGACTGGCTGTTGGGGCCCACAGATCTGAATAGATTAAATTTATTGACGCTTTTTCATTCATTTCAACACGTGTTATGCTTGGGCTGATTTCCCCAGGTAGTGCAGAAACAGACATTGGGTGAAGTGGGACACTAAACTGCCATTTGATGGCAAGTTGTCAGGAATATTCGTACTAACAATTATCAAAGTCTGTTAACTGGTTTTCAAGTGACAATCGAAAATGTTGGGGATGTTTTTTGGGGCACGGTCCTGTGACACAGGCACGACTTCATAGGCTTCATTCCTGTCTATCTCTTGATGTAGTCCACCTACAATATCAGTAATATTAATGATGTGTTATTAATGCATTAACACACTCGTTAAAAAAATTAACACTTCAACAGCTGTGATTATTAGTAGATAATACATGCAGAAACCTGTTGTGCATATTGAACTTGTGAAGTTATTGTTGATCAATAGTTCAAAGTATTTTATATTAACTATGCAGTTTTTAGTAAACAGTGTTGTTGCTGTTGTTGTGCATGATGTAGATAAGTTGGATCGACACGTTCACCAAGCAGCTAAGAAATGTCTTTCACCGGCGTTTAGTCTCAGCTAATTATCAGACACATTCCCTGCAGAACATATCTGATGACAGACTCATCACTCGTACCGTGCCTTTATCTGGATAATTAACATCACCACAACTGCATGTTATTTATTGTCAGATATTATTTTGTTTGCTTGCTAAAAGTGAGCTCATTATATGTTCCTGCTTGGAATGTCGTACAGCTGTTGCTTGCTTAGTTAAGTATATTATAGGCCTAGTAAAAATATATTTTTCATGCTTCTGTTGTTGTTTCTTTGAGTGTCCTAATACTGCTGCAATTAAAGGTCCGTGGACACCAAAATTAACATATACATTTTATCAATTTTCCTGAAAGTGCAGAATTTTCTGGTAACTTTGACAGTAATATCGGCGCCCAGCGTTTTGTCAACATGGAAAAATTTACCTTTGAAGTTGACGATCTATGAAAACAACGTAGAAAACGTACCGCCATGATGGCCCACGGTCACGTCATGAGTTTAGCCTATAATCGTCATGAATATTAATGGCCTAGCCTAGAATGATGACGTCGTCGGCTAGGCCATTAATATTCATGATCTATATGGGCTAGGGTCATGACGTCACTGCGGGCACTGATAGATTAGAATATTTTGCATAACGTAACGTTATGCTGCATTTCGTTTGAAATCACACATTAATTTCATATATTTATGAAGCTCAAATTGACATATTATATATGCGAGGTTAAATGTTTAATTTAAATCTACAGAAATTGTGCGAGTTTGTTTGACCGTGGCCATGTACCTTTAATGATGCAGTCAGCACTGATGACATTAGGCAAAAGCTATAAAACCCCAGACAAGACCTACAACCCACTTGCCAACAGCAAAAAATAACGAAATGATACGAATTATAAGTAATGCATTACATTTCTTGATCACAAGCAAAAAGTCTTGCGTACTTCAGCAAGAAAAAGAATTTACCTCAGCAAGAGTGAACGACTAGTCAGCGACAGACTAAAAATAAAACCACAGAGTTTGATAAGACCAGTGACTTCTTACGAGCTAGTCAGTAGAAGACGGACCATATTTGTGGTTTCAAGACTGGTCTCTGTTGCTGTTATTATTACACAGTTACACACACACACACACCAATTCTGCCAATACTGGCAGATTTAATCGATCACTGATTCACACAACATACATATACAATGAATTAACACAACTGATTTAACTACAGTAATGATATGTTGAGACATTATCCAAAAGTCAATCACAATACACTATAGTTACAGGCTGGCTATATACACACACAGACATGCTGACAACCTACATTCTATGCAGCTACTAAATTTTGTAAATTCGATTTAAAAAGGTCGTTATAAAACAACAGTGATAACATATGGTTCACTAGTCCAGACAAAATTACAAATGTTCTTATACTGTTGCTTTTAAGATGAAAATTTCCACTATTTATCGGTGCACAAACAATGGGAGATTCAAGAATATATCAAGAGATTGTAAAGCAATACATGTGTGCATCATGCCAATGGATTTATAATAAAGCAACGTAATAGGACATGCAGTGAGTGAATGAGTACATCCCGCCCGACACAGTATAGGTCATTTCAGGGACGGTCTTTTCAGGGAAAATGAACGTACACATAATAACAAAAAAGTTTAACCTTAGACACAAAACTTAAAAACAACTTAAACCTAAAATTGTAAGAACTGCCAATCCAAAGTGTGCATATGTAACTAACAATAATGGTAGTTCTAATAATCTTTCCTCTTATGCTCCAGACAGTCATCAATGTCAGAATGCTGTCTTATTGGAGGACAAGGGGACATGGAGACGACTAGTACGTATACACATTACAGGGTATCACGGTTACAAAGATCAGCACCAGCCATCAACCTACACTAGCACCACAGCAGACAACAGCAGCACAACAAGTACCTGTCAGAATGGTAGACATTTCTAGATCTAGATCTAGCTATGACGACTTCAAATGCCAGATTGCTTGCACTAGTGTCAACATATCTGTTCCACCCGACCACAGCACATTGCAATCAATACATATTTATATAGCACCACATGTCACAAACAAGTCGGAAGTTTGCACTGTAAAAATACACACTCGTACTTACTTGAGCTATAAAATAGTGTTAGAATAAAACTGTCAAATTTACATCAAAGGATAAACACTTTGACACAACATGGTTGTAAACCACCATAATACAGTACTAATTTATACTAATTAACTGCCATGATACTAGTTAATACTAGTGAAAATGACACCGGATTGGAAAATACTGAGTAACATCTTGGCATTCAGATGCAAGTTAGAGCTGTGTCACTGCTGTCCAATGAAATATAATAATATACAGTGGCAGTTTTAGGCCTGCGCCGGGGGGGGGG
>Ga0209367_1004894_pt1 | contig 18558 bp, 11 predicted proteins | sample WorMetLIZISLAND2_FD_187412 | JGI IMG/M metagenome (GOLD analysis project Ga0209367, IMG submission 187412) | Marine gutless worms symbiont microbial communities from Max Planck institute for Marine Microbiology, Germany - Olavius geniculatus... ... | reverse complement strand
GTGTAACTGCATCCTGCTAGTTGAAGCCTGGTTGAGGAACTCTGTCAGTGTAGTATCGTCTACGTATTTGTGAGTCACATCAGCTACTTCCAGACCGTTAATCAGCATAATGAATGTCAGTAGACCCAGATACGACCCTTGAGGCATTCCGGCGATGACAGGCAGTCAGTCTGACAACACGTCGCCTATCTTGACTCGCTGATGTTCTTGAAGGAATGCGCACATCCATCGAATGATAATGTCTGAGAGTCCAAGTGATCGCATCCTGTCCACCAGTATGTTATAATCGACGTGATCAAATGCTTTGGCAAAATCAACAAACACAATTCGCACTGATTGGCCTTTGTCAACAGCACTGTGCCAGTGATGTGTCACATCGACCAGAGCATGCGTCGTCGACTTTTTTCGTAGAGCACCATACTGGCTGCTGTCTACCGTGCATGATCCAAGAACCAACAGATGTCGAACCAACAGATGTCTCTAGCACCTTCCCAAGTGTAGACGTTAATGAAATGGGTCTCGGATCAGATTCAATGGACTGTGGCTGACTGACTTTTGGCACGGGTATGATATTAGCTTCTTTCCATTGTGTCGGTACAAAGCCTTCACGGATCGATGCATTGAAAATAGCACACACGGGACCCGACAGGTAAGGTCAAAAGTCACGCAAGACCCAGTTCGGAATACCATCAGGCCCGGGTGCTTTGTGGACGTTGATCTTGCTTAGGCTGCGCTTGACATCCGGCTGATCAATGATAAACTCGGCCGGGATGAAGTCTGCTTGTGGCGGAGCAGCATCGTCAGCCAATGTCTGCAAGCTGCCATCACATACGTGGTTCGCCAGTCCAGTCAGAGGTTGGGACGACTTAGCTTGTATGCCTATAATCTGCTTCACACTCTGCCACCACTTGCGAGAATCGCTGTTGCGCAGACTTTCCATCTTGTGAGCATAGAACTTTCGGCGCAGCTGCTTGGTGAGTCGTTGAACCTGGTTCCGAAGTGACTTGTATCGCACGTGCTGACCATTCCGCAGTGCATTCTGTCTACATCGAATTAGTCGTCGGTACCAGTCAGTCATCCACGGTTTGTCCGAGGAATGGCGCTTGACAGTTATCATTGGTAGATAGGCATCAATGAGACCTAGCTGTAACTGTGTTGTAAAACTGGGTCACCATCTGATCGCAAGTGTCAGAGCTAATGGTAGTTTTTCTCTATTAAATGTTACTTCAAAGTTATGCTTTGTGCGTCATCGTTCGATAATGCGGAATCCCAGCCATTAAAAAAGTTAATCGTCAGCTTAGCTAATGGAGAAAATAATAGGTCTAGGCTTACTTCTTTGAATTCACGTAGGCCTAGTACACTTTAGCACATTATTTGATCTTGCAATTGGCCGTCACTACATAACTTTCAGACACAAATAACTTATGTTTCTCAGTTGATTTATCATGCTTTTTGTGTTAAAACCTCGTGTCTGCATGATTGCGATTATATATCGCCACAATTATTCTAAGTTGTCATTTTTTTCGGTCACACTGTAGGGCCTACCAAGTTGGCCACCAAAGTGACACTTCTTGACGTACAGTGTACGTGACTATAAATTCCATGAAAAAAACTGCAAAACGGCAATAAGCCTATTAACATTGCTTGAACTTTTTTTGTATAATTTTTGCTATTAATTATCCACAGTTTGAATGTGCATACCAGCAGACTGGCTTGAAGGCATTTTCGTGATTTTTTTGAAGCCCAAATATGTTTTTACTGAACTCAGATTATGAATTAGACAGTATTCACCGTTAGTTAATTTAACTATCGTGACGAAATTACAGGGTGGCCCAAAACATAGTAAGCTATTGTATTACAAATGGGCAGAAGGTCTAATAGTGAATTTTTGAAGTATTTAACTTAAACGTTAAAATATGAGTCATAGTAAATGTTGAAAACAATGGAGAACATATTGAACATTTTTTCAAATAGTTTGAAGGATTTTACTGTGCGCAAATTTTTAACGTACACTAATACATGTTGATAGCTGCAATCTTGCTCAGTTAACTGCATGAGCATACAGAGCGTATTCCAATGGTGCAGCCCTACAAGCTGTGCAGTATTTTTTAAAAATGAAAACTTACTCTGTAGCTACACGTAAACCTTTTTAAAACTTATTATAACTCATATTTAACATTTCACTTAAATACTTAAAAAATTTACCACCCGACTTTATGGCCATCTGTAGATATTGAGGTTTTGGATATTTATATTTTACAAGGTAGTGTAGCGACATGATAGGTGTGGTGTGCTTGCCACTGAGTAGCGAATTTCTTATAGAGTCAACTAATAAAAAATTGTAAAAAACGGTCAATTTTTTTGTTTAGAAAAGATATGGACAAAGTACAATAGCTGACTTTTTTGGGCCACCCTGTATAATACGACGTAAGCCCGTATATTCGCATAAAAATAAAACTTGTTTATACATTGGCCGGCAGACAAAGAATAACGCTATCTAGTGAAATTAAAACGTCGGTAAGTCAAACAAAAATCGCAAACAAAATGCTTCTAACAAGAAAAAATCAAATATAAATTAAAGGCGTGAACTGTTTTTGGCCCACCGTGTATGGTAGCATACTTCTCCCACAACTCCGATGAAACGTGTTTTCGTATAGCGCCTACAGTTCGGTTTCTTCAGACTATTCCTCTATTAAATAATTACATTCGTTTTCTGTACTGAACCTTGTCTTTGTTGTAATACTTTTTAGTTTTTTTGTGTAGCCCTGCATACACCCACAATCTGTGAGCCTTTCTTTCTATTCCGATCTTTCCGTCGTCAGTGTCAAACTGTGTGGTTAGAGCTAGACACAAACGCTCGTAGCCTAACATAGGTCTACATGACGGATTTATTCGCCGCAACAACCTTTTTAGAGTAAATACGCCATTTGCGTTAGTGGACTGACTTCCGGCATTGCAAAGTCAGTGCGCGTCTCAGAGGTGGGTATTAGATCCAACCGGTGTCGCCAATTTCCTGTAGGCCCGTCAGTAGCGGAATTCATGTTAGCGCTTTGATCGTAGTTTGCCAGTCAGTTAGTCAGTTAGGCGCTCATCTCTTTCGTCTACGCGTGATGTCTGAGACAACCACGCATGCGAGGTTGTGAACTTGTGACGATTGGGAATGCGCGCATTACGTTCGATGTATAATATTAATTAAATCACTGCGACTACTCAAGTCATCAAATATTCGTTTAATAAAAACTTTGACAAACCGCAAAGCAGAAATTTAACAAATGCTAAAATAAAATAAAAAGTGTAATAAAATAAGTGTGGTAAGTAATAATGCTAATAGATGTCTTTAAAAAAGCATCGTGGAGAAAAAGTTTTTATCATCTGTTTTAACATGCAACGTTAGATCATGCCGTCTTTGCCTTAGGTTGTAGTCATGCGTAGTTCTTTTAGGTAATAGTTTATACAGTACGTGATTTTCATTGTTTGTGACGCTACGGAAAAGATTGTAATCGCTGTCACTGACGAGTTCAGCCGCTGTAGTATTGTCAGCACTGTAAAAACCACTCCGCACACCGCGACGGATGAAAGCTTTAATCCGTTGACGATCGGCAGCACTTGTAAATACCCAACGTGCACTGGACGCGTACAAGAGCTTCTGCAGAACAACTTTATCTAGCAAGAGCTATGTACAAATAAACATTCGCACTATAATTAAACGGAATGGCTTGTCACATTCTTAGACCCTGCTTTAACCGTTCGCCGGTTTCATATGCCATTTGACAAGTAAATTTTGTGGGATCAAATGACTCATAGCATTAAATGTGGTCCCTGAAAAAATTGGGAGTCGAGTCGATAAGTTTGATAAGTTTTGATAATGTTATAATTATGTGCATTTGATGCACTTGATTTTGACATTTCTTATAGTGCATTTACAGCGTTTTTAACAACATACTAAAGATGGAAAGTCAAGGCAGTATTCACAACAACGTCGTTTACTTTTTGCCGATCTATAGTTGTTTAGCAAGAGACTGATATCAGCCGCGGCTACAAAGCAAAGATGTGCTTTTTTCCAAAGTCTGCCACGAGGATTTTTTCTAGCTCTAACCGATACTGCATTTGATAACGGAATTTGGCCAGACAAAAACGCTCGTGCAAAGGTATCTATAATTATTATAGGCCCTAGTATAAGACCTAGCGTCAATTAGACGTATCTAAGCTGAATTAAACGTATCTAACCAAAAATTGCAAAAAAACTACCGACAGTACGTTTATGGTCTGAGACTAAAGCAGCCCCATCGCCGTTATAATTATCACATTACTACTACGTGACTTAGGATTATTAGCTGTGATTGCTGCCGAGTTGCTGCCTGAGTCAATTAACTGGGTCTGCTCAATGTTAGACTACGTCATCTCCTACCAATAACATAACGTAGTCCCGTCAGGATGCGTAAGTCGACGTGTTATTCTGCTATAGGCCTACAGCAATAACCGATAGCGTCGACTGCCGGAAGCTGAAAATAAAAAAAAAATCCGCAAAAGTGTCGGCGTCGGCGAGTTGCGTAATTGCATTCCTGTAGCATGATTACATGCGGCGCTAATTCCAAGGTAATAAGCAGTGGCTTCTATCCCTATAGGCCTACCTGGTGGGCGCAGCTTGCACTCAGTGAAAAATAAGGGGAAAGTTTTGATAAGGTTGTAGATCAAAACTCCCCCCTATTTTTTACTTTTCCCTATTTTTCACTGGGAAATCTACACCTTTAACAAAACTTTCTCCTTAGAGGGGAAAGAAGCCCAAAGTGGAGGGGACAACTTGAGTCAGAAATTGGGGGAACTTCAGCCCAAAACTAAGGGGAAGTTGCGCCCGATTTTGATTCCAGATTTGGGGGATAAAAACCACTGCATAAAAATCTTTTTGATGGCTGCAGACACACACATCGCAAGCTTGTTTTTTTCGTCGCCGAGATTCTTGTCGTACCCTGCGCGCTGTCGAGATTGGCCAGGTCAAATTTTTAATTAGCGCGGTGCTTTCACGGCAGAAAACTAATACGGCGAAGTCGAATTAATCAGCTACTGCGGTAAATGGCAAAAAACTGTTTGATGATAGCAGCACTAGCACGCAGCAAACTAGTAAATAAAACAAGAAATTTGAGCTAATGCTCACGAGACGCGCGAAAGCCTATAGCAGTTCCGGTTCAGTAGTTTAGCTGAAAATTGAGGTGTTCACGCTAAGTTAATATGCAAATACCAAATTCTCTATCTGGATCGCATAACGATAGTAGCGTGGCGCCACCATGTGAGTGATATAGACTTGTGTCGCAGCCCGAAATCGTCCAAAAATCCATAAAATCTCCTATTTTGGGGTTCAAGGTCATTTAATGTCATTGAATTCGGCGATAATCGAGAGCCAGTGTACGACTTCCTATTAGTGATTAATAACAACCTAGGCCTTATCTCGCACCGTTATACTGAGATACAGTGACTTATTGGCCAAAAATCGCAAATTTTGCCCACCCCCTCTCATTTAGCGCCTTTGTTTGGGATGACCCCTTTCGAATTTATGGAAAAACTTTACGGTTTCTGAAACTAGAGTCTTCCAATTTCCGTGACACAAGTAGACCTGAAAGCAGACGAAAATGTCAACAATGACCATTGACCAATCACGCGTCGAGTTTCACACCGATTATCGGCTTGGAATAGAGCAGTGTTCTAATCGGCGCCCGTTTTCGGCGCCGAGTTTTCGTGCCGATTTCGGATCCGAATTTGCATGACAGACAGCACAGAAGTCGGCACCGATTTCGACGCCGATATCTGACTGTGTCATCGGCATAAGGTAAGCAAACCGCCACGCCAGCAGTCAGTACAGTGTTGTGATGGACAGATCTCAAAATCCCGATCACGCGCACAATGTTTCATCGCCGTGGTCTGAAAATGGGCAATCGTTTTCGTCAAAACAAGTAGTTTTGCCAGAGTTTTTTTGTTTTATATTGCTAGCACCAGCAGCAACAGACTGCTCACATGTCCATTAATAAGTCGGCGATATATTTTATTAGACCTATATTGCTGCGGTGCAGGCCTACGTGTTGCGGAGATGGACGCAACTTGCGACTTTACGTCGAATCTTGGAATGTAAAATCAACTAAAAACTCGAAATAAAATCTAATGTTGAATCATGCACACTAGAATCGATTTGCCTTATTTTAAAATCAAATCGTCAACACACTAAAATGACGATTTAAGTCGAATAGCGATTTGGTTCTGCCTACTAACGTGGTACAGTGGTAGCTGGCCTGGGATTCAAAAGCTGATGTTCCACAGCATCGCCATTCCGAATGGTAAACCCTATATTCATCCAGAGGGAGGAAAAAGAGTTTATTCTGCAATACACAATACATGCAATTACAATAAAAATGCCTTAATACTGGCATTGAAAGATGTCTATAAAAGTACACGTTTATCGATGCTGTCTGCCCTATTGTTACAGAATACAGATACAATGACAATAAAAGCATACGAAAAACCAACAATAAAGTGCAGTGCATTTGCAACTAACAAAAAAACAAGAAACGATGATGATGATAAAGGACGAATAAACTTTAGCGTGGCGTTAAGTCCTAAGACTACAAGGACACGTAACAATAAGCTTAAACAGTGAAGTCACGTAATAGTAGTCAGTGCAAGGAGACGTTCTTAGTCATGTCTGTAAGACCGGGAAAAAGTTCGGTTTGCCCAGTCTGCTGCGAAAAACTTGCAACGACGGCGATGACCGGACTGACTCCGGCAAACTGTTCCAGACCGATGCAGCAGTCGCTGGAAAGGTGCGGTCGTCAATGGTAGAACGCACAGTGCGTAAATAAAGAAATATTTTAGATTGTGACCAATCTAATGTACTCCTCGCGCGCATTATTTTCTTTTGTATTCTTTTAACTGCTTTTTAGTTCCTTTATTTTCACACCGCAAATAACGGTGCCGACAGCATCATCTCGCCGACAGCATCAACCGTGCAATTGGCTTAATACTTAAGCCTAACCCCAAGTTAAACCTTAACCCTCTCCTAAACCCTAACCTTAACCATAAGTGCAGACAAAATGGAATTAGGCAAAATGAAAAGACACCGGTGGCTTGGTGGCGATATATAAGGTGATGGACTTACGATAAAGAGGCCGTGGGTTCGACTCGCGGTAGGGTCGCTATTGAGTGCTTACAACTTGGGTGGATGACTGTCAGCGAATAGGTAAACCATTCAGTAATATAATCAATACCGAAGTCAACTCGGCCTTTTATCCCTTCGGGGTAGGTGAATCGAGTACCAACCTGTCTGGCTGGGGTTAAGGCGCAACGCGTTCACCTGCGTCGGATGGCAGGTAACACTGTGTAGTCCTAAACGGCAGATGACGCTAGATCTATAGCTCTCAGATGGGTTTCCTATGATGATCTAAACACCGTCTTTAACGTTTAACCGCTTACATATCAGAGCTGGGAGCCGGTGGCTGTGTGGTTCATCTGAATCATGAGCATCGCCCGGCCGTTGCCATTGCCTGCAGTCTCTGCAACTGATGCGGCGGCGGCGGCGTCTCTGTTGTCGAGCGTGCGTCTGCAACAGCCGACTGCGGTGAACATGCCGCGAAATGTCGCGCGGAACTGTGTGCTCATGGCGCAGTAGATGAAGAAGTTTGTCGGATAGGTGAGCAGGATGATGAAATTGACCAGCACGCTGGCTCGTCGCGTCGGACCTTCTGCCAGCAGACTGATGCTGAACATGCGCTGAACTGAAACCAGCATCATCATCATCGTCGTCATCATCATCTTTTTATTTCGACAAAAAACGCAGTACGACGACGTAACCAACTATATCGGCCCGGTGCCGACATATTCTGCGGCCATCCGCCGACCTTCTGTTGTTTAAACTTAAAATTGGCACGCACCGCTCTCCTGGAAAAAATTAGCATAATTTTGGATTTCGCGCCTTTTTGCTATTGAGTTATATCTTTCCGACGTCCAAGGATGCGGGGTAAAATTACCCCCCCCCCCTCTGTATCTTTGGAACCGAAAAAGATTCGACGTTATGCTTTTATGACTTTTCCTAAATATGATGCCACTACGAAACGCTGCGATGATTGAAAGTATATTGTCTATTAAAAATCAAAGATGGCAGCCCGAGACAGATACAAGCCTTAACGTTAATGGTCACTTTAGAGGTAACATTGTATACACCACAATTGAAGTTAGACATTGCATAGGCCTACAATAATTATTTTCATCTTTGTGAGGTCTGCCAGTCGAATGCCATTGAGAGCTGTGTCTCACAGCTTCATACAGTGTCGTTGTTTGATGTCACTGATACGGAATAAGCAAAAGTTTCCGACCAACTGTACGTTTATGTGGGTTTCAGGTGTAATTGCTTCTACTATTCTTATTCTATATTAGAATAGTTTGGCCAATGCAAGCTACGGGGCTGTCCGAGTCGCCGATTGGTTGCACGTGGATCACAGACGCCCTTTTCATTCCATTTACCACTAGCTGCAGTAATTATATGTAGGCTAGTTTCAGCAATCATTTGCAGCTAACAGTTGCAGCAATAATTACGCAGGAAATAGCTGCAACTAATGGCTGTAACTACTAGCTTATGGTTTCAACGCAAATAAGCCAGTCACCTAAGTTGAGTTGGATTGCAAATGGCATTTATGTACCACGTGACCGTGACAGCCAATCAGCAAATGGAACCGTGTTGGCCAAACTATGAGTATAGTTGTTAACACTTTTTCGTAGGTGCCACAGAACTCAAGATAAATGTGGGGAGGGAGGTAATTTTGCCTCTTCAAACAAAGGTGTAAAACCCCTAAACATCGGAAGGTTGAAACCCGTACAGAAAGGACAGACCGTTGGACAGACGGACAGGCAAAACACGTAATGCGGCCTATTAGGACGGCCGCACAATAACGTGTTATAATGATAAACGGTCTGTGTATTCGGGTAGCACAGAACTGCGAGAACAAATAATCAAATTTTATTACGCGCAAAAGCAGCTACTGCTTTCAGCTCGTCTTAGCCATCGCAATGTCTGTCCGTCTGTCCTTCTGTCCGTCTGTCTGTCACACGAGTGGATCAGTCAAAAGCGGTGCAACTAGAATCACCAAATCTTCACAGTCGGCTGTCTGGAAGACTCTAGTTTTAAAAACCGTAAAGCTTTTCCAAAAATTCAAAGGTCAGCGTTAAATGTGAGGGGTAGGGAAAATTTGCAATTTCTGGCCAATAAGTCGCTGTAGGCCTATCTCAGTAACGGTGCGAGATAGAGCCTAGGTTACTATTAATCACTAATAGAAACTTAGGAAGTCGTACACTAGCTCTCGATTGACGCCGAATTCAATGACCTTGAATGACCTTAAACGCCAAAATAGGGGGTTTTATGGATTTTTTTGGCGATTTCGGGCTGCGACACAAGTCTTTATCATTCACAAGGTAGCGCCACGGAACTATCGTTATGCGATCCAGATAAATAATTTGGTATTTGTATATTAACTTAGCGTGAACACCCCAATTTTCAGCTAAACTACTGAACCGGAACTGCTATAGGCTTTCTCGCGTCTCGTGAGCATTAGCTCAAATTTCTTGTTACTTTTATTTTGCTAAATAATTTTCTCAAAACGGTCAGACAAGTAGCATGTTACTTGCGCAAGTCAAACATTGAGTGGCGTCAAAATATTATGCGAATCTCATCAGCAACAGCATCTCGGGCGAATAAATGATGATGATTAAGCAGCTAAGCAGCATCTTTTTTTTCTTATACGCAGCGTTTTATATTTTGTTGTTTAACTGCAACTCTCATCAGCTTAATTCTGCTAATATGTTTCATCTGCAGATTGAACATTTAATAACGCGCAACGAAGCGTTTCTGTCAGAGTTCCACCACAAAGCCGTGGTCGCAAAGTAGCTTACTAAAGGATGGACCGACAGGACGTTATTAATCTAACGACCGGCAGTTCGTCTGGATGTTAACCAGTGGCGTAGCCAGAAATATGAATTAAAAAAGGGGCTCGTCTTCTTTCCCGTTCCCTCCCTTTCCTATTTTGTCCCTCCCCTCCCTTTCCCTTCTCCTTTTATCCGTCCCTCTCTTTTCTTGTCCTCCCCGTTTCCCCTCCCTCAGCTAGGGAATCTGGGGAGCGATGTGAGCTCTTCCAGCGGAATCTGGGGCGGAGCCGCAGCCGAAATTGAATTTGGTGTATTTTAGCTTTAAAAATGACATCTGGTGGCAACGACTTTAATTATTTTAAACTGACCAAATTGGCCAATTGTGAGCAGTTTAAACGTATGCTTATGTTTTGTCTGGCTGATTGGGGGTGCCTGGGCTCCCTGCCCCCCCCCTTGGCTACGCCACTGATATTAACAAAAATAAAGGAGATCTTAAAACAAGGTCGTTTTTTCTCTTACTTTGGTTATGAGCTACTAAACCGAGCAAAAGTGTGCGAGAACCAGCAAGAATAAAGTGAACGCGTTACCTCTCTATGATGATGATTACAAATCAGCACCCCAAGCTGACTGAAAGAAAACCTGTACGTAGAGTGGGCCAAAAAGTAAGCTGCAAAATCTTGTCCACATCTTCATCAAATACTGACAGATTTTCACAATTCTTTCACTGTCACAATCTGTGGAAATTAGCAATCAATTGATTATTAAATATCCCTTTTGGTTTACTCTGTATAAATACCTGTAACTCTCATAGCTATGGGAGGACGCATGCAGCAATTACAGGCGGGACCATTATGAGATGTAGCGGACAGTTGAGCAGCTTTAAAAACGGACTTTTTGCTCTGGACAAAATTTGACCGGTCATATACCCTATAGGCTATTTGACCGGCTGCCTGTCAAATATACTGTGCCAAAAGAAAAAAATAGCAATAATTAAAACTAGAAAAAAACAAACGAGAAAAATTGTAGGCAAGTTCAGATATACGCCAAATCAGTTTGAAGGGGTGCCAGAAGTCGATGAAGACTAGGATTTGAGAAAAGCTTTTTTTTAAATTGGAAAGAAAGAATGACAGGGCGATGGATGACAAAAGTGGAGAATGACAAAGCAGACTGTGTGTACCTAATACAAGCAGAAAGACGACGACCGTCGGGAACTCGACCACCAACATGACTGCGACGACGACGATGAGCATGCGCGTCGTACGATCGTTCTCCGTTGCCACGGCAACCGCACGCTGCGTCCTGAGCAACTGCTGGCGCCTGACATTCGCCGTTCTGATGGCGCCAACGAGCAGCGACGTGATGACGGTCAGAACGACGCAAGGCAGCAGCGTGATGAACACGATGCGGAACCAGTAGTAGGCGTTGAAGTAGAGGTCCAAGTGTCGCTGGAACACCGGGCGACGTTCAAGCACGCATCCTGCACCATCGTCCTCCTCCAAGTGTCTGCATCATGCCACACGCATCGCTCGGCTAGACATTGATGATCGTCAGCGACGACGTGCGTTAAAAAAGTAAGCGCGGCAGGAAGTCACCGACAAACAGCTGCACTGCACATTTCTGACAGAGTACTCTAGCCACTAAATTTTCCTAAAATCGAAATTTTTGGCCCCAAATTTTGCACTATTGGACAAAAATTCTCAGACATAAAAATGTTCTGACAATTTTCTGACAGCGGAAAATTTCGAGGCTCTACGGCCACAGCGGCAGTGATGATCATTATACGACGACTATCGAGATGACGATCACGACGTTACTAACAATGCTAATAATGATGATAAGAACAAGAGCGATGAACTGATGGTAATGATGAATAATTTGCACTAGAAAACATCCAGGCAAGCAGTGGCGTAACTTCGTCGTCGGCGCCCGGAGGCAAGACAACGCATGGCGTTCCCCCGACCCAGCATTTGTATTAAATGTTACGCTGTTACAGCCTATGTATTCTTATTTTATATAAGGCAGGCTTCTTCTTTGTTTTATAATTTAGTCGAATGATGACCAATTTACGCGAATTTTATTGTGTAGCTAAAGAAATACTATTTTGAAATATTTAAAGTTCCGGTTGTGACGTAACGCGGAAGTCCTGAAATGTGGCGTGACAACAAGCTTACTCGTCTCAATCAATGCCGTCAGTTGCTGTGATGCTATTCTGCTTCGATGACTAGAACTTAAAATAATTAAAAATTCTTACTGCTCAATTTCTCTTCTCCCCTTCCTCCCTTTTCACTTTTCTCTCCCATTTTCTTTTCCATTTTTTCTTCTTGTCCCATCACGTTTTTTTCCTCAGAAGTAAGCCCCTCAAAGCTATGGAATTCGGGACAGCGCTTCCCCAGCGGGGTCTGAAGCGGAGCCAGGGTCTGGAGCGTAGCCCCGGCTGAAATTGAACTTGCTGCATTTTAGCCTTAAAATATGGCATCCGTAAAGAATTTCCTCAGGATTTGACTCAGTATTTGACAATATTTTGCACTAATGATGCAACGTATATACGGCGCTGAGCACACACAGAACGACAGACATAAGTGAAAACATATCCGTTAAGTTTATCCACTAATCTTACTGCATTGTACTTGGTGGGATTTATTAAAAATTTCAAAAATACAGCCTTGAAATCTGGCGCCCTTGACGCCCCCTTGCGCCCCTTTGAGCCGGCGCCCGGAAGCAGTGCATCGCTTTGCCTGCCGTAGTTACGCCACTGCAGACAAGATCGTAAACTAAAAAAAAAACTAAAACTGCTTCAAACGAAAGAAATAAAATAAAATAAAACAAGTGTTCTTATGTAAAAAAACAAAAAAAAACAACTCAGAAATAGACAAGTTTAATATTGAAAAAATATAACTAGGCTATAAAATCAAAAAAAAAGAAAATAAATAACAAAAACTATTACTAAAAAACAAAACGAAAACAAAAAAAACGATAAGCAAAAAAATCGTCAGCAGTTTAGACAGCCCTATTTGTAAAATCAGTCCGAATTTTGCCCCATGTCTATAGAGAGTAGCATTTGAAAACAAGGAAAAATGATCTTAAATTGGAATGGAACAATGAAGTGAATGAATAGATAGTGGATGGATAGCAAGAGTGGCGATTGATAATGACAATAACGAAGTGAGATGATCGCAAAGGAGTGATGAATAAAGAAGAAACAGATCAAGACGTGGTCAATTATCTGGCACTATTAGATGGCATCGATAAATCAGCCAATCAGTCAAAACGCATTTATCGCTTATAGCGCTATATCATAATATCGAGCGAAGTGCATATTGCAGAAAGTTTTCACGTTCAACATAAACAACGTCGAACATTTAGGCTACGACAGTGAATTCCAAACAACGCTAGCGCCATCCGATGCGAGCAAGTTATTTTTAAAGATAGAGAAGTCATAATGTTGTTGTCCACGATAATCATTTTGCTATACCTGTAAACTAACTGTTTTGCCGCAATTTTGCTGGCCTAAATATTTGGATTTTTGACTGCAGTTTTCGAATTCCTGGGCCTTGTGTTACTTTGGGCCACAAGAAAAAATGTCGCGTGGCCGCTGTCGAATAAATGCAACGCGTCGACAAGTCAGTCGAATAATGTTGGCGTCAGTCATAAACGATTCAAGCCGTCGACTCCGAATTACCTGTACAATGCTACACTGTACTAGACCTGTCTTTGTAAATATCTGGCATGTTAAATTGTGTGTTTGTTTCTGGTCTTCGTGGTTTAGTAGGCCTACCAGTTTATCCACAGTGGTCACGTTCTCTTCAGGACCTGCATGCTTCTGGCAGTAAAAAATTGAAAATTGTTAATGCGTGTACTCTATTTGGCAAAGTTAAAGCGTATACAAAATGGTGCCATTTTTGCGGCCCACCCTGTACATCGAGCACAGAAGCTGCATCGTGCACAAGTTGCTCTAATGTCTAACGATTGTTACCGTTCTTCACGGTGCCTTGGTTCTCGATGTTCTCTGTATTTACGTGACTTTTCGAATGTTTATGTTGACACTGTCAGTCACAGATATATGCAATGGCACTTTCGCACTGTCGTATGTTTTCACCATTAGCCCGCGATGTGCTATGCTGTTCACTTTCGTGCTCGCGGCTCCATTACTGCCCCAAGATGTACTCCTTTTTAGCTCGAGAAGACGGCAACGTATATCAAAAGGCGCATTTTCAATCCATTATCTCGATACTGCGCCCGCTGTGGTCATCAGCATGCAGGCACCTGCAGCGTGGGAAAAACATCGCGTGACGGCAGGATTTTAAAAAATCCGCGTCTGCGTCAGATGTGGTTTTAGCAGTGACGTCGTTTGCCGTCAGCAATCGCCAAGTCTCGCATCAATCAACACGGCACATCAAGTATCTTAAGATTAAAGATGCATAAATTTATTTCCGGAAATGTGACACGTCAAATCAAGTTACGACTATTTTATAAAATTGCAAATGTTTTTGCGCATTTAAAGCCTACTATTAAATCTCGAAGCTTAACACATCACGCACGTTTAAGCTATTCATCAGTCATCATCAATAACGTCGTAAATTTTTCTTTAATATTATAATTTAATATTTGCTTCATGTTGATGTGGTTGCATTTATTTTTGTTCTATATCGCCATCCATTGAACGCAAAAACTAGTTATTATGCTATGTTTCTTCATTTGCTTGCCCGGCTGTCCGTCTTAATCGGAGACGGTGTCAAAACACAATATTATCTTAATCCTATGATTATAGTTTTTTCCCTCAAAATGTCACGGTTACGTGCGAACTAAGTGATTAGGGCGTTGGATATAAGATCAAATGGTTCACGGTTCAATTCCCAGCCGGTGCATTATCAAGCAAAAACTCTGGGCAAGTTGTTCACATCTATGTGCCTGTATAGGTGCAAGTGGTCTAGTGGTTGGTGTCGACTCGTAACTTTCAGATTGCGGTTCGATTCTCACTGCCGGTCATTTGCAAGCAATCTTGAGCAAGTTGCTAACTTACTGCGTGCTCAGGCAAACTCAGCCTCCTACTCTCTGTAAGATAAGAAATGAGTAGTAGCTTACGGGCTTCGGGGTGAAAACCTAGTATGGCTGATTGGGACGATGTAGCCTATGTCTGCTAGCTGCAAACCACGGGTCCAGTTGTTCGTTAACGCGAACCATGGATGGCCGCATAGTGCGCTGCGGTATTATTAGCTCATGGCAATCACCTGCCTGAGATTGTCAAAGCGCTTTTGGCCAAGAGTTCGTCTTATGAAATAAGCGTTAGGCCTATACCAAGTACTGGACTGTACCCAAACCTTTACCTTTTAAATCGAATACCGGTTTACCTGGCTGCAGTTAAGATGGACGCGTTCACTTGTGTTGGGTGTCACGTAACATCGTGTGACCACATATAGCAGGTGATGATATAATATTGCCTTAAAGTGCTTGCCACGACGGCTGTAAAAAACTATACGCACAATTAGCTGTTTTTAACCACAGGACATCTTGGCTAGTACCGGCACAATAGATTAGCGGTCGTATAATCGTATATGCACTGCAAGTTTGCACTGTTTGCTGTGCAAGTATACAGTGACGTATTTAGGGGGGTACGGTGCGATGCCCCTCCCCTTTGGCCCGACCACGAAAATTTTTTACAGGCGACTTTATATTAAAGGGTGCGGGTTTTTTTGCCATTTTCCAGCAACAACTGCAAAATTCAACAATGTTCGATGGTTTTTTTTCATACCGATACCGTATGCGACTAAAATCACTATGTGAGATTGCATCGGATATGACGCGCTGAGTCCGCCGACGTCGCCGAGCGCTTTGAAAACCAGCTGCAAGCCGTATAGGCCTATAATATTTCGCAACAGCCAGGTTTAGTGTCCATGGGTGAGTGACACGGCACTGACATGAAACCAACAGCAAGGCAGTCGGCGTCTGGCTGGCGCACGCCATGGGCGGTGGTTAATTAATATTTCAAAATGTCAGATTTGAGTTCAACCCGAGATGAACCCGCCCACAACTTCCATAGGCTACAGCAAATGAGATATAAGCCTATCCAAATGAGATATGACTATTATTGCATGTAACACGACTATGGCAGAGCTCGTTAAGATGCGTTCCTTTGTTCTGAGACTGTGACACGCCTTATTCTCAGATAACACAAGCTGCAGCAGCATCGCAGTGATCATGGATACAGTATATGCGCGACGCTATTAGAACTCATCAATACGAGAATCCCAGAAACCAAGCTCCGTATGCCAGTGGCATGATATCATAATGTCATTAGGCGACGGGGTGCTCTATTTCACTGGAGAGATGGACAGTTTGGACACGCTCGCCCGCCCGCTGTCTTACATGGATGTACAGCATTTGCTGCCAGCCCACCACTCGCACACGAAACAGCTAGAAGTCAAAAAAGAAGAGATAGACAAAACTATGAGCTCAGCTTTGTCACTAGCAAGTAGAGACGACAATGGCAAAGCGTCATATCGCATAAACCTACGTTTTACGACGTCAAACGCCAAAGACACGGCGCACCGCGTACGAGCAACGACATCGGCGACAATCAACGGATCAAGCATTCTGACGACGACAGACCGGGTTTGACACACACAGCCCATTTATTATTGTACTGTAGGCCTACTGTGCCTATTGTAAAGTTTATTGCTTTGTAATAATTTACATTAATCCGTGTATAACGACGTTTTGCAGCTTGCTAAACTTTATTTTTTTGCTGAAACAACGCAAATATTTGTGATTTTCTGCGTTTCCAAATTTCAGAAAAATGGTCGAATTTGCGGCTTCCATTGAACGTTCAAAAGCAAAAAGTGTTTCAGTTTCAGGAGGGCTTTGTCCTCCTGACCCCCTAACCAGGGGCTCTGCCCCGGGACCCCGCTGGGGCTCGGCCCCAGACCTCCGTTATAGGCTCGCGCTCTGCGCGCTCGCCATGCCCTCCTTGCCAAATTCTAAATACGCCACTGCAAGTATATGCTGATGATAAGCACATAATTCCAGTCACAAACATTGACACAAGCGTGCTGAAGTGAGTAATATACTCAGGAGTGGTCTAAGCAAATAATATGACACTTCTCAGCAGTTTTAACCTAGTTGTTCAACACTGTAGACTTGAACACTCAGCGGTAGTCTTTTGCATTTAGCCTACGCAGCACAGCATATATAACCTATGCTGTGCTATAAGCCTTTCACATTACACCTTTGATTGTGACTGAATAATGTGAATATATGTCTACAGCGCTGGTTTTAAAGTTATTACATTAATTTTATTTTTTTTCTCAGTCTTATTTCTACAACCTAACATTTGAGAAATGCCCTCGACGTATATACTGAACACTAGACAATTATTAGAGACCCGGCGTTTATTAGAAGTTTTACTTAGGCCTACGGTAATCATCTTTGTTTTATTGCAGCTATAAACAGCGTCGATTTTGCTTATTAGTTTTATTTATGCAACCAATTACTGTTATCATTATTATGGTTCGAAAAAATTTCCTGTAGAGACCTACAAGAGGTCATTTCGTGCTATAATAATGTTAACAGTAACTGATTGCATAAACTAAAAGGCGCTCGTAAGAGTGCATATCTCCGCCAAGCGAAGTGTACACAGACAGACACACACACGGACAAAAGCAATCTCATAATCTCCTCCAATTCATTTCGTTCCATTGGCAGAGATAATAAAACTAATGTGCAAAATCGATGCTATATGCTCTGACTATACTGTTGTACTCAAGCTCGCACAATGTTTGCTGAGGCACTACAAAATAGCGTTACTCGAGCTGCTGTCGCAGCAAATCCGTATGGCTATATTGCGATTGTTGGGGTTTCACGTCAAGAGACTGACGGAGAATTATTGGATCTTTTGCTCGGCCGAGTGTGCGCTGCGGATTAAACTAAGCTGGTCATCAACGCACAGTAGTATCAAACACACAGAGAGCTCGTTAGTGATGCTGACGACGTTAACCGTGATCTGCATGCTGATCGGTTAATCAGCATTCTACTGCATAATGCCGAATCTGATGCCAGACCGGCGTAATTGAATCTAGATTGTTCTAGAATCTGACGGACCGGTGGCATATGATAGACTCTGAAGTATTGCAGTGCACGGCTGGTCGGCTGTTTGCCTGACTGCCAGCCGTTTGTCTAACAACTAATCAAAGACGACACTTTTATGATGGTCACTTAATTAACAAGATAATGTTCATATGAACACGGAGTCTGTCCAATGCATTTCGACAGCTTACAGTATGTCCGTATAAATATAATCAGTGAGCTGTTTAGACCGGTAGAAAAAAATCAAACAGTTTAATTTCAAATTGTACAGCAGCAATAATCCTTTCATCCTTCTGTATTATTTCAACTAAACAATAAACATTGTCAGTTACGAGACCATTCGATTCGTCGCCAGCGCTTTACTATAAAAGGTCCATCGTCACCATGCGTCTATCTTGCACCGTTACGGAGATATGGCGCTTCAAATATTGGACGCACGGATGTCGACACAGAAAGAAAAACGGAGGAAGGGAAAGAGAAAGAGAAAGGGGGAGGGAAAGGAAGGAAAAAAAGTGGAAGGGAAAAAAAGGAAGGGAAAGGGGAAGAAGAAAAGAAATGAAAGGTAAAGGGAAGGGAAAGAAA
>Ga0209367_1004893_pt1 | contig 18560 bp, 13 predicted proteins | sample WorMetLIZISLAND2_FD_187412 | JGI IMG/M metagenome (GOLD analysis project Ga0209367, IMG submission 187412) | Marine gutless worms symbiont microbial communities from Max Planck institute for Marine Microbiology, Germany - Olavius geniculatus... ... | reverse complement strand
GTGGTACGCCATCTAGGGAATAAATCCCTTGCAGGTGGTGAGATAACGCTCATGCATAGCTTCCTCTTACATTTCTTTTCATTAAACTTTTTATCTTGTTATGTCCGGTACTAAATGCAAATTATACGGGAAATTCGTAATTTTTACGTTGCACTCTGCCATGTTTGTTTTCGGCGCGGATTTTTCATCCCGGTACCGATTTTTGAGGTCGATTTTCGGAGTCGGCTTTCGACTCCGATATCTGACTGTGTGTCATCGGCATAAAGGACGCAAAGGTCAGTCTCCGACTCTCCGCCCGCCACATCCACTTCCGGCATAGATACCAAATTTTTATAATAAAAAGACCTATAAATAGCCAATTTTCACACCAATTTTGGTACTTCTCGTTACTTAAGCACGACATAATATCAAAAAAATAAACAAACTGCTGCATCTGATTACATGTTCTTTGCTTTGTTTTTGTTCAATTTTGCGAATTAAGTTTGAATTAACATGCCACCTAAGATGAAATTCCAAGAAGGTAATACCCGGTGAAGAAGTCAAAGTTATGCTGTCATGTGCTTTTTCGTTCCCGTGGAAATGATGTTCGTTTCATGATTGATATATAAATACGCTCCGTATTTGCCCGCTAATTCGGTTTTTGTGTCAGTATTCACATTACAGGTTAATTATCATCGTCGCCATCATTTATTTCGCTAAAGCTGGTACAAATGATTACGACGAAAAGTAATGCAGCAAGAACAAGCATGATGTCACTTTTTTCTCGGACGCTCCCGCCCCCTCCAATTCAGACACCACAACATTGGTCTCGCTTTTCCTTGCCACAAGACCGCACAGCTGAGCGGTGTAAGCGGGCCGGCTTGCCAACTAGGGTAATTGTTTAGAATAACTACGCCACCTTAAACGGCTGTGTACAGCTTGCCATCCATGGACATTAATGGAGTTGACATGTTCGTACCATTCCGTCTCAACCTACGAAAATTGGCAAATGCATCTTTAATCTCGCCGCACAGTAAATGCCTCTCACCAGAAGATGCAATTCCTTCTGCCCACTGCTGCTTGTCATACCTCAGTGATCCCCTCCGCGGCCCAGCCAGACTCCGAAATTCCTCCAAGTCACCTCTCTGCATCGCTTTTCTGTGCTGATCAATCATGGAGAGAGATGCCTGTGATACCAAAGGTTTCTTGGCATACAAGCGTGGTCCAAGGACTTCTCTGGCAGCTGAGTCAAGAGCATTCTTGTACTTTGTCCACAGACCCTCAGTAGTTGCAATTGAAATAATTAAAATTCAGTACAATCGGTGTCATAAAATTTCGTTCTCTGTCGATAGACTCTTGAAGTAAACAGCTGTGATGTAGAGATCACACTGCATGCACATGTATGATTTGTTGCAAAATATTTATAAAACATGAAACGTTCGTAAATATTTTTTCATTTTCGGACTTTAGACATCTTTAACAGTTGATTAACGTCAGCGAAATTGGAAATTTGCGAGTAAGTGACCATGTGATTTCGCCCTAGCTGCCACCACAGTCAGGTGTCAATGACACTATTGGAGAGTCCAGTTACTGAACAGCTAATACCAACTGGCCAGCCAGTTAACTCAATTGGAGAGACGCTCCAGTCAGATAGCGCCAACATGTCAAAGTGCAAACGATGGATGCTCCACCATGGCAGCAGCGTAGCGGGCTTTGTTACGTATCGCCCTAGCTGGATGACTGCAGCTAGTGTGGGACAGCTGGTCTGCGGCGCCGGTGCATGATCCGGTCTGTCGGCATGTTAGTATGTCAGGAAATAGTGAGCCCACCACCCTGTTTAGGACCTCCATGAGAGTGTTTTCCCCAGTCCTCGCTGTGGCTATCAGTGGACCTGGATCGATGGACAGTTTGGACGCCCAAACTGAGGCTGGGTTGTAAGATCGCTCATGTAAATATTGGAATTGAGTGGTGCAAGGTTTTACACTTGGCCAACTGCCACGGAATGCGTGATATTTTGCCACGGTAGGGTTGATGTTGGCCAGCTGCCGTAAATGTAATGCATGTGTCTGTAGTGGTAGGAGCACCTAGGTGCACATGAGTGCATGTATCGACTAATACTTAGACAGTCTCTTACGGAAGGGTACAACCCGCCGCACTGAAAATAGACTTGTTTTTAGTGCAGTACTGCACTGAAAGAATTCGGTTTGATGCACTGAATATGCACTAGAAAATTGGAAATAGCACCCACCATCTATGTACTATAAAGACAGCTTTTTGTCATTTAGGGCGAGTTGCACCAACGTCGTTCATGATCTTGGTTCAGCTGAACCTAATGCAACCTAGTGCAACATAATTTAGCTAAATTATGTTGTACCAAGTTGAACCTGGATCAGCTGATCCCGTTCAGTTGAACGGCCGTGGTTATACCGTGGACGACGTTGATTGGTCAAGCCGAGCTCAGCCCGTAGGCCAACTACAGTGACGTCACAGTCACATACGCTAATGCATACGAAACAGTCCGGCACCGATTGGCAGTAATTTGTTCGAATTTTAAGCTTCCCTGAAGTTATCACACAATTTTCGCAATAACAGTTGCATACTAAAGTTCCGAAAATACGCATTTTGTGTTCCAATAGTTACTCATTAATTATTATTCTACGTCCGTTGTCAAGATATATGTTTACTGTAGCTACAGCAAAGCAACGGCGCATCGGCACTCTAGAATGCTGTTTATTTATCTATTAATTAATTTATCCAGCAAAACCGCTTCAGAAAACCGATATAGCACAAATCTAGCATATCCAGGTTACAAGTATAATCAAATTGGAGTCTTATAAATCGATACGAATGAGTTTTTGTTACTGTGGTTAGGGTTCGTTCGTATGTTTACTGTAACAACGAAACAGCGCCACCGAAAATGCAATTTATTCATCTATTTGTTAATTTATCGAGCACAAAGAGAACATAAAACGAATATAATAGAAATTTAATATACCTAGGTCATCAGTATAATTGCGCTAAAAGTCTTATAATTCGATATGAGGAAGTTTTTTTGGACAGGATAAGATTCGAATCGGACAATTTTTTTTGCAGCAATAGTATCACGGCAAATATTTATTGCCTAGTGCGCATACGTAACCGCGAGATCAAAATTTGATCAGTGGTCAGATGGCAGTTCAGAATTGAACGGAGATCAACGCTTGAACCGCTTTGGTGCAACGCAATTTACGGCTGAACTAGGTTCAAATTCAGATTTGACCCAGGTTCAAAGTTGAACGACGTTGGTGCAACGTGCCCTTAATGAAACATACTTGTAATACATTATACTAGATATGCTATGAAACTGCAGTTAATGGTTTTTAAGATAATTTATAGTGATTATTTTGTGTTGATTAATTCTTCAACTGGCGACCTGCCCATTGCCCAGTTAGCTTGTTTAAGGCAAGAAAACCAGATTTGTTTGAGCTGTTAATTGTTGAGAATTAATTAACTGCCACATTGATGAATCACACATTCAGCACATTGACCACCTCATACATGTGTCACTGCTAATGGTATTGTATATTTGTAGGTGAACAGGTGCTGTGTTTTCATGGACCACTCCTGTACGAAGCAAAGGTGTGTACAAGTTGTGTGCACTATTTACACCTTTTGTCTTATGCTTTTGTAGTGTGAGATTGATTTAAGTTTTCACGCGAAAGCAGCTACTGCTTCAGCGCATCTTAGCCATCGCAATTCTGTTTGTCTGTCTGTCTGTCCGTCTGTCACATGGGTGGATCAGTCAAAAACAGTGCAAGCTAGGACCACCAAATTTTCACCGTCGGCTGCCTGGAAGACTCTAGTTTCAGGAATCGTAAAGCTTTTCCATAAATTCAAAGGGGGTCACCTCGAAGGAAGGTGCTAAATGAGAGGGGTGGGAAAAATTTGCGATTTTTAGCCATTAAGTCGCTGTATCTTAATAACAGTGCGAGATAGGGCCTAGGTTACTATTAATCACTAATAGGAAGTCGTACACTGGCTCTCGATTGCCACTAAACTCAATGACTGTGGATGACCTTGAATGTCAAAATAGCGGTTTTTATGGATGTTTTGGCGATTTCGGGCTGTGAGATACATTTTAAGAGCGAATTGCACCGAATTCACTACACATAGACCAAAACAAGCTGCATACGAAATATTCAGCATTGAACGTAGATTTCAATGGTCAAAGTCACGACCTTCTAGGTTCAAGGAAACCTGCCCATGAGGGCATCAAAACGCGGTACCCTATAAAAGTCGTTATTTTACAGAACTTTGTTGGCAAGTCTACCGTGAAAACGATTACAGATAGGTATGAATATGCTGCCTGTCACAACAAGCCCTTGTGACGAGCTTTTTAGTCGTGTTAACATTGATGATTTTGAAAGACCCTGAACTCCAAAAATAAGGGGTGTCATTGTATTTTTTGCAATTTTCGGCTGCGCTGCGCACTTCAAGGGTGAATTGTTACGAACTGGCTGGAGATAGACTAAGGCAATTTGCAAACAGGAACTGCTATGGGCTTTCGCGCGTCTCGTGAGCATTAGCTCAAATTTCTTGTTTTCTGTTGTTGTTGTTGTCATTGTATCCCAAAGTTTGAGTCATAGTAACTGTAATAACTTGTCAAATTATTCAAATTTTATTACCTCCGCCAAGGATGTTATGTTTTTTGTCAGAGTTTGTCTGTCCGTCTGTTAGCAAGATAACTCAAAAAGTTATGGATGGATCTTTCTGAAATTTTTAGGGAATGTCGGGAATGGCAAAAACTACAAGTGATTCAATTTTGGGGGTGATCCGGAAATTTGAGCTAGTGCTCACGAGACGCACAGTTAACATGCTTGTGTGTTAGCAGATAAGGGAACCTGCTGCCAATATGCCAAATATGGCAATGCCACCAGGCGAACAGCATAGCGTTGGCGGAGGTTTGTGGTCTCTGTCCGCTTTTCTAGTTTACTATTGTGACTGTTAGTTAGCATTTCAGCCTGCGTGTTTATGCAGTTAGTGATAGACTGGTTTATTTGTGCGAACAGTGTATCTATGCAGAGGTCAAGGAAAAGACAAATCGCTACTATGTACATTACAACGGCTGGAACAAGAAGTGTGTATTTCTGTGCATGATTCACTAACTAGATGGCAATTTTGAGCCTTTGAGGGTTACTGTAGCAGTGCTTATGGGTGTCAGAAACTTTACACACCCCCTATTTTCGGGCCTGCACTATCCGATGGTGTCATTTGAATTTCTTCCCTGACGACCCTTGTTGCCATGGCAATGAATTTTGGGACAAAATTGACTACAACTCGGCCCCCGTGAAAGATAATTGCGCCTTGTTTGCACCTACCCACCTTATACGCAGCTGCTAGGCTATTATAGCGTGGCAATCGCACAGATACCTCATTCCACAGAACGTATTTCTAGTTAGACTTAGACTACCCTGATTTTTGCAGTTTGTACCTGGTACCTCGATGTCTGGACTCTGGCTCTGACAACTGAAATAACTGATTTAGTTTTTTTTTACCGATTATGGGCATTGGCAGAGGTTTGCATTTTCCTGGTGTCCTTCTGGTGTTATTTTTTTAAAATTTTTATTTTAATATGTAATAACACTTGCGACAAATGTGCAAGAACAATAACATAGGAAAACAGAGTGCATATTGTATGTGAGATGATGTTTGGTTGTCTGAGCGTAGCTGGGACGAATGGGTGCCTGAAAGCCGAGTGTTAAAACTGAATGATGCAAGCAGACAGAAGCAAAGAGAGCTCCAAAATGCCCACATGTATGCATTGCCTTCTGCGGTATATCATTAATTGCTATTTATTGAATTGTTACACAAATTGATTCAAAGGTGCTGTGATGTCACAGTGCAACAAGTACAGATAGTGTTTTAAAGTATATATAATGTGTCATTAAACAGAGTGTTTGTGGACAAAGCAAGGTTGCAGGGTTTGATTTGAACCTTTCTGGAGAACTTAACTCTAACACTGAACAGTAAGAGTTACTCAGCAATACTGTGAGATTATTTTTAATAGGGTTAGAACGATACCAAAAAGCTACCCAGTACCCAATACCCAATATTATTGGGTCCTGCTGATACCAATACCCAATGCCAATACCGATATTGGCTTCCTGCCACATTTCCTGTTAGAGCTAGACATGAGAAGTGAAGTGTGTTGTGCTAACCGTGCTACTGGCCCAATGGTGTTAACTAAGCATTAGGATCTGTTTGATCTACTTTGCCAGTACCTGCACTCAGCCCACCATTTAAAGGTGCAATGTCCTTTCACTCTCTGTCCATTGCCTGTCAGTCTGTGGCCATGCTGTTCCAGGAATAAGAGACAGCCACCTTTGATCGTCTTAGGACAGCAGTCGGTGGCAGTTGGAGGGCGGCCAGTGGGCACTTAGAACTCAGTGGGCATTATTGGTATTGGATACCACAGCCCAGAAAAGTATTGCCCAGTACCCAATACAACCCAGTACTTGCAAATATTGGGCAATACCCCAATGCTAGTATTGTTCTAACCCTAATTTTTTAAAATGGATATTTTTTTCTGTGTGATAAACATCAGTGATATTAACAAGTCAGCCTTGTCAGGATCAGGATAATTAGTTGGCAGGACTCCAAACTGTGGCATCACACTATTGAACATATTTTTACTAGTTAGGCCTACTAGATTTTAGGCAGTCACGCATTCCAATTTTGTTGCTGTTATGCTGTTGTTCAATTGACATGCTTGTTTCTGCAACATTTGTACATAGTTTTGTGGACTTTTTTTAAACTCTATACTTACTGTATGTTAGGTCTACATTGTCCACATGCTTGCGTTCTGTCAAGTTAATGTATTAAACGAATATGATGATGATGATGATGATGTTAGTGACTAAATATTTCAATGTTGTCAGGGTCAAGACAAAAGCTGCTCGAGGGTCTAAAGCCGACAAAGATTCAGCAAAAGACGATGGGTAAGAAGCTAAGTGATTTTAAAGTCATGTAAAAAACTTAGCAATAGTTTAATTTTAATAATTTTGATGGAGTAGGCTGTTTGCTTGATGTTTCCATCTTTGCATTTCACCCATTTGCCACTGAGTTACGTCTTATAACTTAGCCAGTGATTTTAGCTTAAATTTAATACTGACAGCCAGTCAGGAGACACAGATTTTGTAATAAGTTAAAATTGTAATTTTCCAGGCATGGAATGTTCTGAATCAGGCTCAGGTGCTGGAAGTTCGTGGAAAGTAAGCCAAATGTTTGCTGCTGCATTTCGAGCAATATACATATTGTCAGCTTTTACATACATTTACAGATGCACTTCTGGCATGCACTGGAAAGACAGGTAAAATGGACATAATTGGTGCTGTGAAGTTCGGGGAAAAAATGCACATAAGAAGGTCCTTGAAAGTTGTGGATAACCCACTATCATTATATGCCTCGTGCACCCTTTTTATTGACTGATCTGTGGCCATTTCAGCATCAACTGCTGCCTTCTTTGGAATGACTGTTCGCCGAACAGTTAATTATCATTTAGAGAATGTTTTGTTCAAAGAGTCTGGTTAGTGATGTCGTGTTCTGGTTTCAGGTCAAAGTCTCGTGGTTCTAAGGCCCCGGCTTCCACCGGCCGAGATAAGAAAGGAGAGAAAGACTTGGAAAAGGACAAAGGTCGAACTCTGTCCGATGGCCGGAGGACAGCAACCATTGCTGGTGACTCCATCTTGAATTGTCTATCAATTAATCTTTACCTTCGCCAAAGAGGTTATGTTTTTGCTGGTTTTTGTTTGTTTGTTTGTCTGTTTGTCTGTTTATCTGTCTGTCTGTGTGTTAGCAAGATAACTCAAAAAGTTGTGGACGGATCTTTCTGAAATTTTGAGGGTATGTCGGGCGTGGCATAAACTACAGGTGATTTAATTTTGGGGGCAATCCGGCAGGAATCCTGGATTCTGGAGCACTTTGAAATTTTCGTTACCATTGGGTTAAAGGGGGGATAAGCGAAACCGCTGGCAAAGCGAATATGGCGACGCCACCTAGCGCATAGCATTGCCTTGGCGGAGGTATTTGCGAGCTATGATTGCTTTCTAGTTTATTAGAGTAGCAGTGTAACATTTACATAAAAATCATAAAAAATACAATATTACTAAAAAGCTAAAACTGAATGTTCTCAGCAAACAATTTCCAGATTCAGATTTTGTGTCTGTTGCTGATGGTGATATACACGGTGTTTTATAAAAAAGGACCCCTTTTTGTTTTTTTTCATAATTCACTCAAATGATGGTCACTTTACACAAAATTTGTATTAGTTGTAGCTGAAGAAATACTAATTCAAAGTATTGCAACAAAATATGGCAGTTGATTGTAACTTTGTTGATTGTGGACACAACGTTTTACCGCTACAGATGCTTTGAGTTGAGATGTATTTTGTGAAATTTGTTTGGTTGATGAGTAATATATGGTTTAATTTGTTGACTAATGCATGAGCTAATGTTTGCTCGTGTGCCAGATCATGGAGCAGAGTTAGCCGATTCACGCAAGAAACGCTCACGACTATCAGATGGAACCGGCCTTGACTCAGTACGTTGAATTATAACTTAATTTACACTGTATTTCAAAAAACGGATTACTGTTACGTTTTCAAATAAAGTCCAACAAATGAACAAATGTTGGTACAAAGAATTGACACAAGATAGTCTTCGCTGTGCAAGGAAGACTCAGAAAGGTGGTATGCAAATGTTTTCAATTGATTGACCGATCTGTGCATAATATTTCTCACTAAGAAACAAGTGTTATTGAGTGATGATTTTTTTGTCTAAAAAATGTGTTGAGATTAAACAGCATTTTTGAAGTTATTTGAAAAAGGTAAAGGTAAAGGTCGTCAATTTGTATAGCGCATCGTCGCAAACACGCCTCTAATGCGCTTTCGTTACTAACCAGAGCCGCCTGCCGCACGGCCACCGTGTGCAGCCCGCAGACACAGGCTGGCGCAGCGGCCGGCTAGGCAACCCCAGTCAGCTGTACCAAGGTCCCCACCTTCCGTAACTCATGTAAATGAGTTACTACTCATTTTACCATCCCACGGAGGGTAGAAGGCTGAGTCGACCTAGCTGGCAGGCTTTGCACCGAGATGGTTTACCTGCCTGCAGGCAGTCACCCATTGCAGTACTAACCGGGCCCGGCGTAGAGTCCGAATTTTTTGACCTACAGCGTATTTTGCTTAATGATATGTTTCCACATTGTTAGCTCTGTGATGTTGCAATTATCAGTTTTGGTCACTGTAGATAGATATAAATAACTACCACGATCACTCCGATGTTGCAACTTTTGACTCATTGGATTATGAAGTGTTTAATTTTAATAAGCCCCTTGTCTCTGCCTGTTGTCAAGCTTTGTGTCTTGTTACAGCAAGATTTTTATACTTCTTTTTGATACTGTTGTTCCAGATTGTTCATTCAGTCTTTCTTGAATTAACTGTCATTCACGTTAATGTTATTTTTTGATACTCATAAAGTTAATTATATGCCTATTAATGTTTTTGAATATATGTTTTAATATTGTGTATTGTTTAATATGTGGTGAAGTAATAACTTAATATAAGGTTATGTTAATGATATATATGCAAATTAAATGTCTGTAGTCGGCAGCCAATGAGCCAACATCGTCTGCTGATCAGCCCAGGAAGAAACGTGCCCGACTTGATCCAACCATAGAATCAGTAAGTAACTAAAGAGATCACCATAGAGTATACCACCATTGTAATTGTATACCCCTGACAAGGCAGAACACAAAACCACAGTATCGATCTTCCCAAAAATTACTGCAGTTTTCCTCAGCATATTTTCAACATTAATTAAGTTTTTTTAGATTTAGTTTTTAGATTGCTTATTTACAGTGCAAAATGTCAATTAACATTTTGTCTTTTAGCAGCAGTAAAGAATCTGAGCAAGTGATGCGCTATGTATGACAGAGTTCAGATTCTTACTAGAAGCCAGTTGATTTGTTTCCGTTATATAGCATATTGTTTGGAAGACGTTATTCGTATTCATTTTGGCTTATGTGTAATTTCATTTTGGCTTATGTGTAATTTATACGCAGACAGACACTATAGAGATGTAGCCTCGGTGGCAAGTTGATTACATAGCATGAAAGTATTTTTTCTTGAGTGCAAGTTCGTTGCCATTAGTAACAGTGGTGTCTGTGAATCGTTAGATTTATTCTAAAGTACATGTTTTAACGTAGTAGTGTAAAGTGTGTGCTAGATAGAGTTCGTTTGGTTACTGATTCTGACAGAATGTAGAATGCAGATAGTACACAATTTGGATATTAGACTCAGCCACTGAACATCTGGTTTTCCAGTGTCTGGCACACGACCATGGTTCAGAGAGAAGTGTGTGGCTGGATTTCCAAGTTACAACTGATCCACATCGCTCATAGTGTTACTTGTAGAGGTGCTTGTACTTGCTGCCCATTGTCCTGTCAAGGACCAGAGCATCTAATTGTAAATAAGTAAGTGGAGAGGATTGGTGCAGTGACCTAAAGGTCGGCAGCTGCCCGCCGCTCATGCCACCTTCATCAAATGAATCGGATGAGTTCTCGCAGTGGCATGATAACAGCACCAAGCACCGTAAACATTGGCCTTCACTATTATTATAAATAGAAAAGTTTTCGATCCACTCCATTACCTGGCAACTCAACCCCCCACCTTCAGGCTGCCCGTGGGGGGAGGTGTGGGCGTGCATGTCTAAGGGCCAAGGACTAAACGCTGCGGTCAGGGTTCATGACCGTGCAACACAAAAGGCACCAGCGGGGTAGGACAGACAAACAAACAGACAAACTAAATGCGCTTTATAGTAAGAAGTAAGCAATTTTGTCGTTTGTGAACTGTTTGCAGCACGAAGCATTCATGGCAAAGATTGAAGTGCGAGTGAAGATGCCGGATGAACTCAAGCCATGGCTGGTTGATGACTGGGACCTTGTCACTCGACAGAAACAAGTACATCTCTTAGCCACTGTCTTAGCATTGACTCACAGAACTGTGGTCTGCCATCATTTTCTTAAACAAATTTTTGTGGCTTGCATGTTATTCTGCAGCTGTTATAACAGCAGCCACAACTCTCATGAGCTTCCTACTAACTCGCCTGTTTTTAATTAATGTGAAACAACAACTGTCGTCTAAAGAGTATATCGATGAATCTTTGCCTACCTTTCTGCAAAAGTCAGGGAATTTCATGTCATCTGGAAAGTGAAAATTGAAATGGATTTCATGGATTTTGTTTCTTAGGAAGACCCCCCACAGAATAGCCTTTGTCCTTTATCATTCATTGCCTGCTGGCTATCACAGGGCTGACAACCAACCACACAGCAATGCGTATTTCCTTGGTTTCATTAGCAGCTGAGTGTTTTCCATCGGTTTGCTGCAGGAGCTGGCGTCAGTGGGAACTTTTTCTGATGACTGTTAAGTTGGAAATAATAACTTAGTTGTCTCGGTGTGAACAGCTTGTGATGCTGCCGTGCAAGATGAATGTCGACAACATACTTGATGAATATATCAAGACAAAGCTAGCTCGACCTAACCAGTCCAAGTATGTCAGTAGTAGCAGTAGTAGTAGTCGTCATAGTGGTAGTTGTATTGGTAGTTGTTGGTTTGGTTTTTGCAGTAAAAACCTGTTTCTGCCACTCGCAAGGTTTAATTTAGCAAAATCTTGGTTTAAGGAAGCAAGTACTCGAGTTGGATACTTCTGGTACACTACCTTTCATTGCGAAAGTAGACTAATGTGTGAAATGTTTACGAAATAACATTTCAGAAACAAAATTTCCCATTGTAAGCAAATTAACGTGAAAACAGACAAATTGTATTCTTTTGCATTCGAGTCACTAAGTATCGTTAGTGTATTGCTGTTCATTTTGGACATTAGTTAGCAAATTTTTAGCCATCTCCTCCCTATTTCCACAATTGGGACAGATTGGAGGTGTATTCTGTCAATGAAGGATTCATATTGGGCAGTAAATGTTAGTTAAAAGCCTCAATTAGTGGATTGCTTTTTTCGCTTGCCGTGAGAATTTCCATTTTACAACCAGTGCTAACTGGTTTGGTAGTGTAGCAGTTAGGATGTTGGTCGTGTGATGATGAGGTTGTGGGTTGGGTCGCTATCAAGTGATTTCTACTCTGATGGACTGACTGTGGACAATTAAACCATCTACGTGCATAACCAGCACCAAGGTCAGCTCAGCCTTTTATTCCTGTGGGATAGTTAAAACGAGTATTGGCCGGTCTGGCTGGGGTTGAGGTGCAGCACGTTCACCTGTCAAGCGGCAGGGAACACTGTGTGATCCCATATGGCAGGCGATGCTCTCTAGCTCTGAGACTGATTTCCCGTGAAAAGCTATATCCTTTAAACTTTAAACCTTAACTAATTTTAGCATTTAATAACAACATTTGTGTTACGTTTTGCCGGTATTACTGAAGGCGTTAATGTTTTGTCACAGGGATGGAATCACATCGGTGACTGATGGCATTAAGGACTACTTCAACTCTATGCTCGGCACTCAGCTGCTGTACAAGTTTGAAAGACAACAGTACTCAGAGGCTTGCTGACTGTTTTGTATTTTAGTTTGAATTTTGCTTTTGATTCTACTGAGGGGGGAGGGGCATCTGAGCTGTGAAAACCTGTTCCAGCTGCCCGTGATAAATTTGGTAAATCACTTTCTGCAGACGCAGTCTAACCGTTGGTGAAGCTCAAATTCCATTACACCCACATTGCGTGACACAAATCGCGAAAGTCCACCGACTTTGTTGCCGACAAAGTTCATGGAGTTTGTTGCCGACTTTCATGATTTATGTCAGTTACAAAGTCTGCGGACTTATTCGTGGACTTTCGCCGTGCATTGTCACGAACTAAATTCCATCAGGTTGACACAAATGGGTTTGTCATGGACTTGTCACGGACTTTGTTACGAACATCTTGAGATGTTGAGATGATTTATATCTGCAACTTTTATGATTTGTGTCCGCAACATTCAGCAAACGTTGGCGTAACGGAATTTGGGCTTAACCAATGGGAAACTCAGATGTATAAACAAAACCGAGATTAGTACTGGTGGTGGTCGGAGATGCGAACAATATCAGCATCTCTACACTGAGACTGCTCGGCTTGTGATTGGTACCTGTGGCAGTATTTTCATAATGTCTTACTGCACAGAGGTCTTGCTTCCTTTTTTACTGAAAAGCTGTAGTTTTTAGGCAGAATCGTTTTTGCATCACAAGGGCTTCCGCCTTTTGCTCCACATTTTTATGTAGTGTGGTCTGTCTGTTTGTCATCTGTCATCATAGATGTAGTCAGGGGGTGCAGCACATGCACACCAGAGCTAAGATGAAACCAACGAAATTTATATTTGCCTTGTGCATTTAAAGTGCTTTTTTCATACCCCAAAATACGTTTGCCACCCCAGACCCTGCTGGTGGAGCTTTGAGAGCTCCCCCAGACACCCTAGCTAGTGGGAGGGGCTTGCTGTCCCTTACCCAAGAACTTCCCTTTCCCCTGGTCTCGGTTTTCGGCTTTAGTGTTTGGCCCTGCAGTTCATCGGCCTTCACCAACTGTTATTTTTGGCAATGTCTATGCCTGTTGTCTGTCACATTCATGTACCGTGCTTAAATCATTTGATGGATTTGGATGCTATATGGTAGATACAGTTGTGCGGTTTAGTAACACACTGTGTTAGCTGGGGGGACCTGACCTGACACAGGACTTTGGGGAGATTTAAGGGTTGAACACCCCCCCCCCAGTCAGAACTTGCACAACGTATGAATCGCCAGGGGATGACACAGATCCGTACTTTCACTTTTTTACTTTGGTTATTCGTTGCTTTGTGAGTTGATCCGGTAAATTTGAACGAGCGCTGTGCTAGATAGTCAGTCATTTATTGTGTGTTATGGATGCACAGATGCTGACAAAGAATCCGGAAACACCGATGTCACAGATCTATGGTGCAACGCATCTGTTGCGACTCTTTGGTACCTCGTTAATATTCATGTTGTAATTAACTGGAAACATATATGGGCTTAGTGTTGACTTGCTGCATGGTTTTTAGCCTAGCAGCATGGTGCATTGTGCAGCCCTTATTCTGGAACTTTTGAACTGGAAATTGGCATAATCTTGCCCTGGCGAATGGTCACACCAGTTTCGTTTCTTTGAAGTCTTCTTGTTTTTACACTTTTTCCGGACGAAACAAGGTCACTCCTATTTCCATGATAACCGTGGCAAATTTAGTCAATCAGTTTCGCTAATTCTTTTACTTGTTAACTTAGTGATCTACTGTGGAAGAAGCAGATACTCATGCTACTGTCCCACAGAAGGTAGAAGGCAGAGTCGACTTGGGTGGCTGTAACATACCGAGATGGTTTACTTGCCTTGCGATAATCACTCATCCAGGCATTGTTCGGACACAACACGCTACTGATATGTAGGGCCCACGGTTTTCCGCAGTAAATTTTGCCAAATTCCGCGGGCCAGTTTGCAAAATTCCATGGTTTATCGTGGCGAAATCATCCAAATTCCGTGGCTCACCATGGCCTTCCATTTGTTAGTAAACTAAGCTTTATCCTGTTCAAAAACTTTAGTTTTTGAAGGGCCGGCTGGCATAGTGACATTGTGCTGAGTTATGCTGGCAACTTTCAATAAAGTACCTATCTTTTTTATTTTAGAAGTGCAATCTGTCAAGTTGCGTTGCATTCATTTACAATTATGCCATATTGCGATAGCTGTTAGAAAAGCCCACAGCTTTTGGCAGTTCGGTGTGATTTTTTCCATGATAAAAATACGTCATCAACTCAAAAATGGTGCTAATCACTGACGAATTTTCAACTTCTGCAAAATTCCGTGGAAATATCGAAATTCCGCAGCAAAGGGAAATTCCGTGGCACGCGGCTGCTGCTGCTGCTGCTGCTACTCCTGCTGCTGCTGCAGCAGTTGCTGCTGCTACTACTACTACTGCTGCTGCTGCTGTATGTACGTGTTCCAGTAAAGCTCGGAGGCATGCTGGCCTATACTGATCTTGATGAGAAAGCCATACAACTTCTGCTGAGTCATCTGCATGACTTTCTCAAGTATGTTTTGCTATCGTGTCTGTTCATCAGTTATGTTTTTTCTTGTTCGCATTTAAGAGTTTAATTTCTTTAGTAGTAGTCACAGATCTATACATTAAATATCTAGATTCTCTACTGTAGCATCACTCCATTATAGAAGGTGACGTCTCTGTGTTTCTCCTCTAACCTTTAGCATGCTTTGCGTGGAGGTATGTTTTCTTTCACAACGTGCTTACTATTTTTTGCACTGCAAGGTACATCTGTAGGGGGCCACTAATTTTGAGACATGGTGTAGTAGTATTAGTAGTAGTAGTAGTAGTAGCAGTTGTTGTTGTTGTTCATGTAGGTACATGGCGCGGTCGGCTAACAATCTATTCAGTGTAAATGACTACGCCGTGGCACCACCAGACTACCATCGAAAGGCCGTCTAAGTCAAAGTCATCAGTGTCTGATCTCATTTCATTCCCACTGACTGACCACGTAACTATGTAAACTGTCAATGACTGTATCAAGGGACTTACACCATCAATGAAGCGTTTGTATGACATCTTGGGTGGCATTACATCACTTTGGGTTCGGACACCTTGGATGGTTCCTTGGGCGGCATATATTTCACAGTAAGGGTAGACATTAATCTGAATCGAGTATCAGCTGACGAGAATACTCAGACCTTAAAGACCAGCGTTCAGATTGCTGCAGACAAATTCGTAAATATTCACAACATCAAGCATTTACAGAGTTTGAGTCAACCGGTACTGCTAAGTAATTAACAGCAGCAATGTGGGCTTGAGATCATCCATGCTACTGTTTGCTTACTGATGTTTTCGGTGCCCTCCGCAGTCCACAGCCGGCCTGCCACCCAAGATGTCCGCACCAAAAGAACAGTTATAACCACTCATGCTGTCTCACTACTTGATGATGCGTTGTGCTTAGGCTCCAAAGGATTTCGTTGTTGACAAAAAAACTGACAAAATGACAAAAACTGGCGGTTGCAATGAAAATATTGATTTCTGGCGAAATTTGATGATACTTAATGAACAGCTGTCAGAAAATTGTCGGAAAATCTTGCTGTCAAAAAATATTTGTCCAGAAATGCAAAATCTGAAGCAGAAAACCCCCAATTTCAGGGAAATTTAGAGGTAAAATCTAAATTTTGAGCACCCTGTTGGAAATTTACAGCTAAAAGTGGAATCAAGAAGACTCAAACTGGTTTGGCAAGCTTTACAGAATTAGTTAACTAACAGCAGTAACAGTTATATGCTGCTGAAAGGGCCTCATTTTGCTAAAAGTTGGGATTTGTAGCAAAATTTTTGACAAATTTTGCACTTTTTTGACGAATGAAAAACGGCATTTTGGCACCAGAACCCTTTGCAGCCTAATTGTGTTGATAGTTTGACTTTTGGTAGTGCCCAGTAAGCACCGCCTCAAGGCTCGAGAAGGACTTTGCGTTTACGTTTATGCTGAATCGCTTGTTTTGAATTTGCTATGGAAGTATTGATGGATGAATCGTGCCGGTTTCTAGATTTGTTCTGAGTCTTGCTTAAGCTTACTGTCATTAATCATTGATTTTGCAAAATGGTTGGCTTTATACTACATGGGTTTCAAATGGACTGGTCAGGGTCAGTTAAGCTTGGAATTTAAGGAGAAAATGAGCAATTGGTAGAAAAATTGACGTGCTGGGGCCACGTTGGCTAATGGAGAAGACAAATAAAATTTATTTTTCAAAAAACATAATGCATTAGCAATAATACAGTAAAAGTTATCCACAGAAGGTTGCCAGGAAGACTTAAGCTCACCAAAGTTACAGACATTTAACACCTAGAAACATTGAAAATTTGATTAAAGTCACGTTAATGAAAACGAAGTGGATACAACGGCATCTGAAATCTTGTCATGTTTTTTTAGAAAAAGTCACAATCTAATCATAGTCTCTACAAGACTTGATTAATAAAACAGTCTTAACTCGGTCTTAAGAAAAGAATTTTATTGGGTCTCAGTGCATCCGTCAGAGCTCATAAAATAATAGCTCAGTAACGGGAAAATATGCTAAACAAGAAAAAGCATATTCTTCGGCAGGTTACACCTGTTAGCTTTGACTCGAAATTCACGATCAATTAATTCTTAATTTATCTACAGTTTATTAAAAGTATTAGAAGTTTGGGCCCAGGCGCCATAAGTCCGATTGGGGAAAAACTAAAATGTTGCTCCTTTCTAAGCCTCTAAACTGATGAAGCTGAAATTTAGCTTCCATTCGTTTAAGGTAAACGTCGTCCTTCCTCCCAATTTTGGTAGTGGTCTGCTGTCCGGTTTCGAATTGGAAGGGTGAAAAACAAAGGATGAAACAGCGAAAACGTAAGGCCTCCCGTTACTACGTATGGGCGGATTAGGACATCAGGCTCGTGCACTGTGGATGACGGCCGTTGGTTCGCAACAGTCAATGTTGATGTATTCCGGTCGGGCAAGTGACTTCGTGTTTGACACAGCTTCAAGGAATCTGATCGCCATGTTCTTATTGCTGCTGCTGCTGCTGGTGATGGTGTTTGCGTCATCTGCATGGATACCGCCCTCATTGCCTGGACAGCATCTCTTGAGCAACATCAGCGCTTCCTCGATAACCACCTGCAATATGCCGTTAAAGTAATTACAATGGAGTTCGCACAGGTCAGGGAAAACTGGAAAAAAAGTCAGGGAATTTGTGTGGTGAGCGAAGGTCGGGGAAAATGACCTTGGGTCATGCGGACTGCAGATATCTGTGATTTTTTGCGTCTCCAAATATTAAAAAGCAGGCAAATCTGCTGCTTCCAATTTCCATTTAACGTCCATAGGCTAAGCTAGAAGTGTTTCGGCTTCAGAGGGGCTTCCCCCCGTGACTCCCGACCAGCTGTTCTGCCGTTTGCATATTGCTCCAATCACGCTGTTTCATTACCTTAATATGATATAGTGTACTATTTACGACATTTGTGCAATAGGGTTATTGTTTTGACAAGGTCTGGGAAATTGTCATTCCGTGACTTGAAAAGTCAGGGAATTATGCTACAGAAGACTCGTAGGAAACTTGTTAAACTTCTACTGCCAGTGGCGGTTTTAGGCCTGGGCCGGAGGAGGCACAGGCTCCCCACGTTGGCTCCAGCCCTCCCCCAGTTTCGTGTCCACTCATGATTTTTTGCAAAGAAAGATAACAAATATCTGATTTCTTTGCGTTTCCAAATTTTAGAAAAGTGGGCAAATTTGCGGCTTTCATTGAACGTCCAAAAACTAAAAGTGCTTCAGCTTCAGGCTGCCAAGGGCTCTGTCCCTGGACCCCGCTGGGACTCTGCCGCCAGGCCCCCGTTATATTCTCGCGCTACCGCGCTCGCCATGGGGCCGTGCCTCCCCAGATATTGCGGGCTAGAACCGCCACTGCATCATCATCATCATCGACAACCGTGGGCTCAATGCCCGTTGGTGTCTGACGCCATTCTTACTATCGCTGCCCACCGCTGCCTATCTAGGGCAGTGT
>Ga0209367_1004892_pt1 | contig 18562 bp, 9 predicted proteins | sample WorMetLIZISLAND2_FD_187412 | JGI IMG/M metagenome (GOLD analysis project Ga0209367, IMG submission 187412) | Marine gutless worms symbiont microbial communities from Max Planck institute for Marine Microbiology, Germany - Olavius geniculatus... ... | reverse complement strand
CGTCATGCATATTAACAGTCCATTAACTGAACGTAATGATAATAAACGTGCAATAACTCAAAACACTGGACCACACAAACCCATTATGGATCTAAATTACCATCAGGGTTCCCACTCTTTTACTGACCAAAAACCAGGACTTTTCTAGGAATTTCTAGGACCCCCATGACAAATTTTCCAAGACATTTCCGTAACTCACAAATGTTTAAATATAACAAAAAAGTAAGTATTTAAGTGAGCGAAACGAGCAGAAAAAAATTGGAACTGTTGTACGCAGTATTTAAGTAAGCAACAGTCAACACAAAGCGGGTGATATACTATTGCTGCTTGTTTTCCATTTCAGCCTATGATAAAATGCGCGATTTTCAAGGATATTTTTTCAAGACTTTCCACGACCTTAAGCTTTAATTTCCATGACTGTCCCGAACCAAACTGATTTTCCAGTACTTTCCAGGTCCTGGAATTTTCAAGAAAAATACAAGACCTGTACTGTGCTATTAGTATGCTATTAAACATCAGTGCTGCCTCTGCCTTAAACAAAACGCTAACATAAACAGCTTTCCGAGAAAAGATTGTCTGGAAATTCACTAACTTTTCTCCTGAAATACCCTGAATTACCCCAACGTGTCCTGTTTACAGTCAACCACTCTCAGTTCACTTGCTCTAAGAACAGGTGCAAAAGAATTTACAACATAACAGAGCAACAGAGCAATGCTCACATTTTGGAACTTTCTGCAGATACATTTCATACATTTCCCTCTGCAAATACCAAAAAATACATTTATAAGCAATAATTACAATAATGTAGTTATCAGGCACTCACTGTAGTGGTGTAGTGACCTTTAATCTTTGCTTGATATTTCACCCAAAATATCATCATTAGTTTCTTTTAATACTATACAAATTAACATAGATAATTAGCAAGTGTTACATTGCCAGATGACCATCTAGCACAATCGTTTTAGTGGTATGACCAGATATAAATTTTTATATGCAATCAATTATGACTTGATTTTTAGCCCCAAATTGTGACTCTCATCCTACTCAATTCTGGAACAACTGCTGCAGTCGTTCAACTGTCGACAGCACGTCACCGAGCCTACACACAACGACGACCACACACTCGACCTGGTCATCACACGTACTGACACGGACATCTCTGACCTACGCGTCGGCGCCATGATATCTGATCATGCTCTTATCCGCTTTACACTGCATGAAGAAGTCTAGTGTCAACACACAGGTTGTCAGTAGTTGGGCATGGCGACGCTTGTCACTGGACGCTTTCACAGCTGATCTGTCTACTTCACCAATCTGCTCTAATCTTGCCGCTTTCAACAACATGCCGGCGGACGATCTGGTCTATCAGTACCGGGTGGCAATGATGGACCTGCTGGACCTGCATTGCCCGGTCATACAGGTACGTTGTAGAGCTAGGCCGATGACACCTTGGTTTGATGCAGACTTTCGAGCAGCACGCCACTGGGCATGGGCAGCCGAGAAATGATTTACGCGCCGGCGTACGGATGACAACAAACGGGACTGGGCTGCCAAACTGCAGACTATGCATTCTCTGTACGAGTCAAAGAACAACAAGTACTGGCAGGAAGAGATTGCAGCAAGCAAGGGCAATATGAAGAAACTCTGGAAGGCACTTCATGGTGTTCTGGAAGAGACGCGGGCTGAGGAGACAATGGACCATACAGCCGATGACTTTGCGTCCTTCTTCAATGACAAGGTCGAGTCGGTACGAGCGTCTACAGCTGCAAAGCCCTTTTTGACGTTGCACAGAAAACGACGCCAACGCTGAATAAATGAAGCACTGTCACAGCCGATGAGATTGACAAGCTTATTGGTTCGGCGCCAAACAAAACTTGTCAGTTGGACCCCCCTGTGCCTACGTAGTTGCTGAAGGAAATGCGTGGACTTGTGTGTTGCCATTCACCACATTGCTATTCAATAAGTCAGTGGTTACTGGCTACTTTCCATCAGAATTTAAGCACGCCATTGTTCGCCCTCTGCTTAAGACGAGTGGTCTCGATGCTAGTGAGCTAAAGAACAACCAGAGGGTGTTGAATTTGTCGTTCCTCTCTAAGTTATTAGACAGGGTCATCCAGCATCGACTTCAAGCCTTCCCTGACAGCAATGACCTGATGCCGAAGACCCAGTCTGCGTACCGCCGCTTCCACAGCACGGAAACCGCAGTCACCAAGATTTACAATGATCTGCTGTTTGCAGCGAATGGTGGACAGATGTCTGGCCTCTGTCTACTGGACCTGACAGCTGCTTTTGACATTGTGGACCACACTTTGCTGTGTGTAGACCGACTTCAGCGTCAGTTTGGTCTCTCGATTGGTTCCAGTCATATTTGTTAAAGAGGACATTTCAACTCGTGTATGGTGGCAATGCATCGTGCACAGTTGCCATTTTTTGTTCTGTCCCGCAAAGATCAGTGCTTGGTCCGCGGCTGTTTATTTTGTACACTGCCGACCTCCCCGACAAAATCGACGAATATGGAATCAACTTTCACACGTATGCCGACGAATCACAGCTATATGTACACTGTGACTGCTGCAACACAGCTTCAGCTGCTGCACTACTTGAACACTGCATTACTGACGTCTGTGACTGGATGTCCGCTAATCGATTGAAGCTTAACGCAGACAAGACAGAGTAATTGTTGTGGACCGGTACAAAGCACAGTCTGTCACTACTTGATGGTTGCGGTCCAAATCTGTGTCTTGGAGATGACACCATCACTCCTAGCGAGCATGTCCGTGTTCTCGGAGTCACCATCTTGTCTGTCTAGATAAGCATGTCAGCAATGTTTGTGCAGCAGGAATTTTCAGGCTTTGACAACTCTGTCGTATTCGAAGGTCACTCGACTTTGACTTGGCTGCGACACTCGTCCATGCCTTTGTGTCATTACGCGTGGAGTACTGCAATGCAATCTTCACCGGGGCACCGAAGAATGCAACAGACAGGCTACAACGAGTGTTGAACGAGGCCGCACGCATTATCAGTAGCACGCGGAAATACGATCAAGGTCTTTGGCTAGACGTTTCACACCGAGTGAAGTACAAGCCGGGTATGCTGATGTACCGATGCCAGCACAATGAAGCACCTCAGTACCTGATGGACCACTGCTCGCCAGTCTCTGATGTCGTTTTTTGACAGCGTCTGCGTTCGGCCAGCAGTCATCAACACTTACAGCCGTTGGGCGTTTTCTGTTGCTGGACCAACTGTCTGGAACTCACTGCCTGATGACCTATGTGATCCGAAATGTTCTGAAGACATTTTCAGACAGTTGCTAAAACGTTTTTTCCACAGTACTAGTGTGCGCAGCACATTAGAGGTTTTTTATAATAATGTGCTATATAAATTTACATTTGACATTTGACATTTGACATTCTGTTGAAAGAGGGATTCTCTAAATCTGCATCCCAAATATTATGAATATGTGCCTGCCTAACAGTACAAAATTTCAATCTCAATCCTGTTTGACTGAAGTCAACTATGCACTTTTGATTTGAAATCCAATAGCCGTGATGTTAGTACAATTGTTTAGTGTTTACCTTTGTCATGGAAACCACATCGTTGTCAGTAATGAGTCGCTTGAAAGCGATGCTAATCTGCTGGAATTTCTGGATGAAAAGCAAAACGAAACAACATACACAAATCACACTTGGCAACTACAACTAAATGGAACTCAAGGCCATTATATCTTGTAGTCAAAATATTTAATGTTGATGTATGCACTACACAGAATATCTGTCAAGCTGGCACAATCGAAGGTGTGGGCACTGAGCAGTCATGACTACCTGACTGTACATTTAAACACAGTGGGGCACAGTCCGGCACACAATGGAGAACGGAAATAAAAAAGCAGCAGCAAAGTAAAATGTCTCGAGACAGTATTTAGAAATGCCAATAAGTTTTGTTGAAGCACTCCACAATCTAATGCAACAGAACTACCACAAAATAATTTATTCTGCTTCACTGTGCAGTTTTCGTGCAATATATTCAAACCCCTGTGACAAAATACAGGTTCTCCAGTGGAAGATTAGGCTTCAGCCAAGGGGGTAGAATATCCCCTCACTCCTTTCCCTCTTCCCCTTCCCTTTGCTTTTCCACTCCCCTTTCCTTCTCCTCCCTTCCCCCTTTACCTTCCTTCCCCTCCCCTGGTTTCCTTTTTCCCTCCTCCTTCCGTTAGAAGTAGGACCCCTTGAATACAGCTAAGGGGTATGGTAGAGCACTATGAGCTCCCCAAGTTGGGTCTGGGGTGAAGCCCCAGCCAAAATCAAATTTGGTGCATTTTAGCCTTAAAATATAACATCTGGTAGCAATAATTGTAACCATTTTTCTGGTACATGAACGTATTAATTAGCAGTTTAGCAAAGCATATAAAATGTCTACTTATGCATAGGAGCTCAAGAAGGAGAGGGGGTGGTGGTCCTTGAATCCGCCACTGAAGTTCTCAGTAAATCTGCAGCAGCTCCACTTTCTGCTTTGCACAAAAATAAATAAGGAAGACCGCAACTATTTCCAGTTGTTTTATTCTGTTTCACTGCAATTTTGCCATTGCAATCTCTGCAACAGAGTGCAAACCTACAAATCTGCAAAGAACTTGCATTCTTTTGCAGCGCTTCTCGTATCAGTATGCTGCACTACAAAAATATAAATTGTTTTACTGTAGCACTATTTCACTTTGTGCACTATGCAAACCCCGCTAGAGATGAGCTTACTGACCGCGAAAGCATCAGCATAGTCAGTGCCACGATGTTTGTCCGGGTGCCACTTGCTTGCCAGTCGCCGGTAACTCCGACGTATTGAGTCCGGATCAGCCCCTACATACACGCATACCACAGCTACCTGTGGTGAGATTTAAGCAACATATTTATATAACTCAGCACTAATAATAACAAAATAAACAGCAACAATCTAACTCGTATAGTGACGACACACTATTCCAAACGACTGTCATTCCAAAAGGGTGCCACGGTTAGATATGGTGAGGGTCAGTGTTTGAGTCAGTGTAGCATTTAGTAACTATGGTTTCATCGTCATCGTGTAAAGCAGATTTTTGATGGCCCATCAGAATGGCAGACCCATAGAATTATAATAAAGCTAAAAAGGAATCATCAAACCAGTATGCCAGATGAGACTGGTGGATGAATGCTAATGCTTGTTGAAAATAGTCTGCCTTTAGTACTTAAAGGCGTTTAGTGAGCAACTGAGCAACTGGGTGTCAAAGTTTAGAGAATTCTAGACAGTGGCTGCTGTGCAGTCAAAAGTTGGTCAGTGAAACAACTTTTGATGGTCAGGTTGTAGATAGACTAGCAACTTCAGAAACAATCAAACCGGAATATTTCAACAGAACTGGAACCACAAATCACTGCGACTCTAAGATAAAAAAATCTTGGTGGAAGTACACGACAAAACTTTGTGGCTTCTGGAAATTCTACTTCTGTTGCACCATTTACCCCTGGGGTTTTCTAAGTCTTCCAGTAGCCAAGTAAAACTTCTCATTAACCATAGCCCAAATTCATTACCACTATTTACGGTCTACATTTTGCCTTCGGTACCGGTATATACGGTTGGTAGATTGATTATACAATGCAAAGCGTGGGGGAAAATACTGATGACAGCAAAAGTTGAGTCCACGCATTATAACTCAATCAGGAAATTACTAGCAGCAAATTTTCGCATACCGATTGGTAATTCTAAAACACCGTACGCTTCTCCTCTTGTAAGACTCATGATATGTGTCTCAAATATTAAATTAGATAAGAAAATAATACTTAGATTACATTTCACAATACGTAAACAACACCATAGTAATGAATATCTAGAGCTGGGACAACGTCAATAATCATAATCCACGATACCGATACCAACACCAATAACGAAACTTTCAAAAAATATTGAGAAGATTCGAAAACTGATGACTGAATGACGAAATGAGTTTGCCAAATAATATAAAACAAAAAAAATAATGATTAAAAATTTTTAAAAGCCACTGTCCTAGAATCAGATGATTAAGATTGGGGTTGTTCTTGACGCTCGTGATACGAGACGCATTCATTAGACATCAACAGCATGCAGCCATGCATTCCATGATTTATTACCGTACCGTATTTCCTGCCAAACTGTTCTACAATCGTTTTGCGTTGTCTGCTTATCCCTACTTGGTCTAAAAAATTTCTGTCCCGTCCGTCACAAAAAAACCTTGCATCCCTTAATTTGTATTTGATCCTGAAAAATATTTGTGCACTTTTTTAGTTTGTTTTCCAAAAAAATTGCCTATCCGTCCTTACTTTTTGCCAGCTGCTGCAAACATAAGCACAATTTTTTTAGGCATTACTTGAAAAAGCTGTTCGTTGTGGTCAGCATTTTGTGCCGCACTTAAGTTTTTGTTGCATTTGTTTTTGTCCGTATTTGGTTGACTGTCGCCCTCTCTTATTCTCTTCGGAAGATAACTATTTCATGATGTGTAAAATCCACCGAAAAAAAAGCAAAAAGCACTCCGAATCAACATTCAACAGTCACAACAAAGGACCTCAAAAATTATGACAGTCCGATAAATGTACATCTCATATAACTATTAGGAACATAACAAAAATCAACAGTTGTAAGCAGATTTATTAAAAGCACAAATTATCTGAATGTCTTTAAAAAAAATCATACATTGAAAACATTTGCTTCTTCTGGCATCTGGCACACTAGATTTCTTCGAAATGATAGTGCGCTATATAAATGTTCACTTATTATTATTAGTATTATTCAATCCTGCATTCAACGATAAACAAAGAAAATGAATATTACACAATAGTGGAATGACTTTCTGCTTTCAGAATCTACTGGAATTTTTTTCACCTTGAATGGAATTGTACAAAAATATAACAAAATATCGGTTAGGCAAATATTGTACTGAATTTCTGCCACAGCAATGGCAGGTCTGGCATCTGGCCAATTTGGCAAACCTACCACACACAAAAACTTGGGGAAGGATTTGGCAGATTTCTGACAAATGTCCCAAAGACAGCCCCAAATCAAGATCTGATCAGATTTTAAAAACCGAAAATATAGTAAAGATTGAAATCTGGTATATCCCAAAATATCAGCAAATACATAACATCAACATTTGCACAAAAAGAGACAGAATTCTACATAAAAGATTGTAAAATATTAACATAATATGTAAAAGTTTAAATCATAAAAATAAAATTAATTCACTTGCCACAAGACGGCAGATACTATTTCGTACATAATGGAAAGGCGAAAGGCAAAATAATAACAAGAAAACTTAACAATATTATTGTTAGCTTTAACTAACAGCACTATGAACATTCCAACAGTCACTATCATTGTCCACGCAGAATACGCTATTAAGACAACTGCAATGCATACACACTCGTTTAAATGTAGCTATTTTTAAAAGTTGCTGAATGTACCTCAAAAGGCTTCCATCCCTATACCTGGTGGGTGCACCTTGCACCCGGTGGAAAATAAGGGGGGTAGTTGTGTTAAGGGCGTATGCAAAATTGCTACCACCACAAGTGCTGTTTTAGCTCAAAATGCACCACAAACTGTTTGGCGGATCCACTGGAACAGCTAACAGGGCTCTCACGGACCCCACGGAAAAGGAAGGAAAAAAGAGAACACGAAAGGAGAAGAGAAGGGGAAGGAGAGAACAAAGTGAAGATAGAGGGAAAAGGATAAAAGAGAGAAAAAGAGAAAATGAGGCAGGTAAAAGTGGGGAGAAATAAGGTAACGGGGACTTGATTTGCTGGAGGATAAAAGCCCCTGGTGCCTCCCCCACTGACGTGCAGTATGAGAAAATTTTGTTTAACATTTGTTAAAAAATGCAGTCTTGTGATGCATCCTGTCCTATGATTGCAAATGTTTCAACACTGCTAAAATGTACATCCAAAAAGCACACCTGGCCCAAGTGGCCCTAGTATTTACATTTCAAACAGGTCGTCCCTGTAATTACATACGAAAAAGGCACAACCGAGCTGACGAATCAACTGCATAGTGTGAATGTATCTTAGGGATGCCGGTTATATGCGAATATATGCAATCGCATATTTTGCCAAAACCCGCATATCGCATATTTTCCCGCATTCATTTTCAGCATTGCATGGGCGGAAATTATGCCAAATATGCAAAAATTTGCATATATGCCGCATATTCCTGCATATGCAGTCGCATTTTTCAGCATTTTTCTTGTCCAGTATTCATTAAGGTCAGTTATATATTTTTGGCGGCAGAATATGACCAGTATTTACAATCTGACATTCAAGAAATTGAAGTCGAAAATGTCTAAACAGTGCACAGTAGGCTTATTAATGTTAAAAAATTGATCATGATAATGAGTCTTCATCACTCGGAGTTGCATATGCCAGAAATATGCAGTGAAATATGTGCTGCATATTTCACCAACTTTCGCATATTTTGCCTCAAAAAGCCCATGTATTAAAAAAAATTCTCTGCTATAAACTGGCATCCCTAATATGTACAGTACATTGTCGATCACAATCTACGTCAAAGCATCGCTTCGCTGACAGGAAATCGCAAAAGCAGAAAGCAAGTGTCAGGACAGACTCGAATCTGGACAAGTTTCAACCATTTTTCCAGAAAACGGTCGAAACTTGCTGCAAAATGTTTGTTATACACACTGTAACTAGAAAAAATGGGACATTCTTTATTCTGGTAGATTGAGAATCTTGCATCATACTTCAACACTATCGTAGTTTCAGTTCTGTGAAGAATTCTGCACTCAAGACATCGTCAAATTCTGCAACGCACAAATGCAGAAAAAATATGAGCAACACATTAAGACACTTCTTGCTTTTTATTACTGGCACACCAGTGCAAATTATAGTCCCTGTCCATTAATTCAAAGTGACTATTATTATGTCTGACAAGGGTGTTATTTTCGTGTTTTATCGGTAACCGTTTATACATAAGACAACTTAAAAAGTCAGAAACAAATTTTGACAACATTATTTAAAGAAGTTGGGCACGGCCCTAAAAGGAAATGATTATACCTCAGCGGTAATCTGATCCTGATTACCCAGAATTCTTAATCAACAGCAGATAAGGCATTCACAAAATATCTAAATGCTGCGTTCCAAAAGTGGCAATGTCTGTACTTGTTTCCTTATTTCATCTGCACTGAACTGATGCATACTGGTATAAATTTACCACACATGCATACCACTAACAAGCAGATCAACACATGGTTTTCTTTAACCACCACAGTTACTCCAAATTAGACCAGCCTCCCCCACCCGGAAAAATTAGGAATTGTATGACAGCAATGTTATCCAACCAACCACACAAAGCAGTGAGCAAGTACAGATAGTTAGGCGAATGGCCCTACAGAATGTCAGCACTGGACTAACATCTTTGCCTGTTCATTTAGTTACATGTGTAAAAAATCATTCACATGTGGATTGAGGTACAATCCCCCTCTGCCCGGTAAAAAAATATCAAGTAAGCAAATCCATGTCAATATGCATCCAGATAAAATTCCCCTCCCCAAAAAAAATACTGGATTGACACCATCAACCCTACAATGCCTATTACTAAGACCACGTTAAACCCCTCTACGACAAAATGATGATACTGATGATGCAGAAAATCAGCCAGTCACCATGATGGCATTGACAATGTCCATGCCGTTGCTACGGAGTGCCCGTACCGCCTTGGCTCGCGACACATTTGCCTGCGACATCACCAGTTCTATGTCCTTCGCATCAATGGCTGACTCATCAACCTAAAATAGTAGATACAACAGCAGTGTGACTAGATGGAGCTGTCAATCTCAAGATCTGGGATTAATAAATCTGTAATCCCTGGATCCCGTTCTTGGGATTAGGTTTACAGATTGATGATTATTTTAATATCAGTAATAGACTTATTGCATACATACCGTAGGCTGTATAGTAGACCCCCCTATAAATCGTATATCTAAACATGTAAGGAGTGATTGTGACAGTCAAAATACAACTTACAGTGCACAGCAAAAAGTAAAACTCAAGATAGCTAAAATTGTTACTTGTCTCTCAGTGCATCTGTCAGAGCTTTATAGCTCAGTAACTAAAAAACTAGAAGAAAATGAAGGCTCTTTCTTTGACAATTACTGCCATCATCTTTTACTTCAATTTAAGAAATAATTAATCATTAAGTTTTGTAAAACTGACTATTGAAAAAATAATCAAACTCCAGTAGATTTATCTAAGGTTAACCATGGCATAAAGCAGACAAACGATCTTAGAACATAGAAAATGAAACCGTGGGGGCAAAAAAGGCACTTGCCCCTCACATTCTCGACTTCAAGTGAGGTTGACACGTTACGTTATTTGTCCCTTCACTTTTTCATACTAAGTAATTTCACACTGTTGATCTTTTAGCACTGGTTAAATGAAGAAAAAGAAAAAATTACAATAGCAAAGTGTAAAATGCAAAAGATAGGCCAAATGTGTGCTTACTTTAAGATTCAGTGGGCTTTGACTCAAACCCCCATCACTGGTGATTCGTCCCCTAGATACAATCAGTCACCCGTTGTAGGCCCATGGCATGTTCCACGCCCAGTGTCCACCATGATGTGCCCCTCAGTTTCAAAAACCTTCCATGGTCTACGACCTAAAATGTTAATCAGACCTCTTCATCTGACTCAGACTTCGGTTCAATCACAGCCGCTGCAGCCGAAGGCTATACGAATTTCCCTGAAGCTTTGGCAAGCTTTAAGAGTAGGGGCCAACATATGTTACATAATCCATTACAGTCAATATGGTAAATGCCTAGATGATCACGACTAGTGAGCTAGAGTTCATTACATCTTCAAGAGAGATAAAAAGCTGTCTCTTCCTCCTCCTAACAGAGGGGACAAAGTGGGTCCGACCTGATTTTTCATCAGAGTCAAGTGTCAGTTGAGGTCAACATGACATGTTAGTAAATGTATAAGGATGTTAATATCTTTTGTAGACAATTGTAGGGTATAAGGAAAAAATCAACTCCTTTGAGCATGGATTTAGCCTACATACACCCCAGTGCAGAAAGCAAACAAACGAGCGTAAGTGGTAACCAGACCTCTTCATCTGACTCGGACTCAGGTTCAATCACAGCTGCCGCAGCCGCTGCCTTCTCAGATGTTTTTGAAGATTCCTCCGCAGCCGACTTCAACTTCTCCGCAGCAGCGAGCTGAGCCGTTTGAGTCAGGTCCTCAATCTGTATCCACACAGAAATCAAGGTTGCAAAAAGCCCTGGGTTTTTTTGAAAAAGCCCAACCCAGCATTTTTGGTTTTTCTAGCCTAAAGCAGTTTAGGTTCGATTTCAGGTGTTCTGGCATTTGTATGAGTTGTTTCGTATGAGCAGCTGTTCCAAAGTAGGCAGCTGCAGTTGCCAAAGCATCATCAACAAGAAAAGCCCAGCTAACGCAAAGGGGAACGGGTGACAGCGATGCATGTGCGAAGGCCCAGTGCGAACGAAATCTAAGCTCACAACGATGTTTCATTTAGACTCGACGGCGGATGATGCCTAGCAATATATCCAGTGCATGAATTTCAGTATTGGCTAAAAATCGCAAATTTTTCCTACACGTCATATGGCGCCCTCGTTCGGGGTGACCCCCTTCGAATTTATGGAAAAGCTTTACGGTTCCCGAAACTAGGGTCTTCCAGCCAGCCGACGGTGAAAATTTGGTGATCCTAGCTTGCACCATTTTTGACTGATCCACCCGTGTGACAGATGGATGGACAGACGAAGAGACAGACAGAACTGTGATGGCTAAGACATACTACAGCAGTACCTGCATGCACAAAAACAATAAAATACAGCTTGAATTTTAACAAATAGAAATACTTCCACTGCAAAAACTAATTCTGTCTTAAATGTTGGAAAAAGTAAAAAAAGCTTCAGAAACACCATATTAGAAAAATATTTTTAAAACCCTTACAAATGTTTTAAATGACTATGCTTTGGCAACGATCTGAAACAAACCTTAGCTTCACCGAGTACAATGTACGTGTCAGACGAAGGACTTCGGTAGACTTCGGGACTTGCGATGACAAAGAGAATGTTCTTGGACTTCCTGATAGCAACTCGCGTTACATCAGGCACCGGCTTCAGGCCTTACACAATCAAAATAAAAAATTCCTAACACAACAAAACAGGCATTCACAGCATCTTTGGACTGATATTCTACTAGCTGGCAGAGTTCTAAATAGTGGGCATTTGAGCATAAATACACCTGAAAATTTGAGCCCATATGCCCAAATTTTAGGACGTGGACGTCACGACATCCAAATTAAACCACCTCTGATTATATCTATCTGTCTATAATAAACTGCAAATTGACGTCAAAATCTGTTTTCAAATGTTTCTTTAGTTTAGTTTCTTTCATTGACTGTCATGTTTCTGCATACTTCATTTCATGAAGACGTATTGTTTTGCATTACGTTAAATTTTTTGGCTTCATTTTTCTTGTAGGCCCACTGCACGACTTCCAAATTTTGTACACTGGCATCCAAACTCTTTTAGCTTGGAAGTCACGATGTTCTAAAAATTCAGGTCTACTGAGAACTCCAGTTGCTGGTTAAATTCTTCTTAAAATCCAGCCTACTGTCAGTCATCTAGGCATAAACTGATTCATCAGTGGTTTGTCAGCAAAACCGGTTTTCTATCAGTAAATCTGGAAAAATCTGAAACTCTCAAAGGATCTTCCTACATCATCATTTACTACAATTACAATGTTGACTTCTGAAAGCATCAAGATCTCGAAGATTCTAAATCTTATCTTCGATTTAACAAATTTCGCTTAATAATTCAGAGGATGACAACGACGCAACGAGTAGCATGACATCAATGACTGGACAGAGCTATCAACAGGTGAGTTGCTGCAAGCGGTCCCCAGACACTGGGGTGACACAGTTCATTGTGCGAAAGCAAAAAAGGCATCAGCAACAACAACAATTCAGAGAAACCGTGCACTCCTTTTCTAAAACATTTTCGCAAAGTCCAGCTACGGAAAGTGACTCATTAACCCTAAACGCTTAAAGGTTAAAAAAGGCATCTATAGCTTGTTAAGAAATATCCATTGCAGAGCTACATGAAGCACCGCCTGCCATACAGAATCACACAGTGTTGCCAGCTACCAGCACAGGTAAACGTGCCTTGCCGTAACCCAGCCAGACAGGCTGGTACTGGATTTACCTACATTGAAAAGATGGACGACTGAACCGACCACGCTGGTTGATTATATAACAAGATGGTTTACACATCTGCAGACAGTCACGCATCCTAGTGATAATCACTTCATAGTGACCCAACCAGAAATACTACTCACAGTCTTCACCACGAGCCTGGGTTGGTGGCATGGCACAGCGGTAACACGTTTGATCCGATCAACGAAGTTACTCTACACTGGGTCGAGTTAGTAATTGGATGGGTGACTGCTTGTGGACAGGTAAACTATCTCTGTATGTAACCAGCTGCCTAGGTCAACTCAGCCTTTCATCCCTCTGGGATAGGTAAATCGAGAACTGGCCTATCTGGCTGTGGCTGAGATGCGAGCGCATTCACCTGTGTCGCGTGACACGTAACAATATGTGATCCCATATAGTCCGTAGCTCTGAGATGTGTTTCCTATGAAGAACTATAGCATTTAACCATTAAACCATTTTTAATCTTCTGATCACGAGACCAACATAACAGGTTGTTTCGATCTCCACATAAATTTTAATACAGCTTGATGAAAAAATCACCGGACCCAATTTTGCGAATGCTTTCCGAGCTTTTTTCTCACTCCGACTTTGCTTCGCCCTGCTTACGAGTTCTCCTGAGTCCAGCTTCGGTTCGACTTTTATCTGAACGAAAAACAACAAAAACAGAAATGTGAAAAAAAACACAAAAATCTGAAGATACACACCACATACCAAAATCCACAATACAAAACCAAACATAAGAGTGGCCACGCCAACTACTAACAATATTAATTTAACAGATATTTAAAGACAGCAAGCATAAAGTAAGCTAATACTTGCATCTTTTAGCTAATAACTTTCAGCTGTACCAAGGCAAGATCGAAGTGAAGCAGCAGACTGCAAGCACAGCTGCAAAGTGTCAGCCCAATATTAAACCAAGAAATTATGTCAGCTCAGAGACTATGAATGACTAAATCATTGGGATTTGACCAAACACCATGACATCAAAATATATCCATGAGACTACAGGACATGTAAACATCCTATGTCCAATGATGTGCACATATTAATAAAGATGCCAATATTTTGCTGCACAAATATACCAAAAGAGCTCTTCTTAACATCACAATTACACCCCAATCACATCCGCAAGAGCCCGGATGTGCCAATCTGCAAATGCAAATGTTTGCTGGAGCAATTTTGTTCAGAGTTAACCGTTTATGTACCAGGAGCAAATTATATACAAGAGATTACTGCTTCAACTTCGTAAGATAGAAGTCCACTGCTCTCAACATCACTCAGGAAAAATATGACATCAGAAAGATGACAATGAAGACTGCATAAAAATGTAATGTTTCATACATGTGGATCTCGAGTTGTTGTGCCTCGTTTCAATATCTGTTCCTTCATTTCTTTTTCGAGGTCAGGCAATGATTCCTCGGAAGCATCCGACTCCTCCGAACTGGACTCAGAACTGCTGTGCCTCGTTGTTTTCTCCTCCTTCTTTTCATCATCAATTGATAACGTCAGTCTCAATGGAACCGTTACCATTTCTAACATCAAACAACGCAGCAAACAGTGCTACATAATAATAAAATTATTTCTTAAACTGCATCAGCAAAAATGTCAGCCTAGTTCTAAGCTGTGTCATAGGGTAGCACTTGGCTAACATTTAGGACGAAGTTCTTTGCCTACATAAATGTCATATACTAGTACACAAGTCCGATATGACTGAAAGAGAAAAATGTTTTCAGAGTTCAGACATTATCTGAAATATGGCAGTTAGCTCTTGCATTTTTCGAACAGGGTTTGACATCTCTACACCAACGCCAAAGCGACTCAGGTGTTTTTGGACAAAAATTGGTACACCTGGCTCACTGCCTTCTAGAACGATAAACAGAACTACGACTTAGTCTATGCATCAGATAACTGCCTGACGCGCATGCTTAATCTAACCGGCGTGTACAAAACTAATAAATAAATCATAATAAATAAATGATCCGAAGAGCGTACTTCGCGCTGTCGTTTATCAGCTGAAAATTATCGACTAAATTGTACAAAAACAACAATTACGCTTTCTATACTGCAGGAATTTCCAAAAGTAATTTCCCTGTAGAGCTCTGCACGGACCATCTATGGCACGGGGCGAAATTTCTCGGCCCGGCCCGGCCCGGAGCGGCGTAATTGAAGCTCGGCCCGGTCCATAGACAAAAATGAAAAAAAATTGTGCATTTTCTACGTAGTTTGTGCGTCACAAAAAACTTTGACGCTATGCTTGCCAAGCAGTTAGAAAACGTTCAGATACTTGTTAAAAATATCGTTTACTAAGGTTAAATATAACATTTTAAGCATTTTAAATCTGCTTCAGTGCTGATCGTTGTTCTTGGAGTTATAACGCTCTACGTCCGGCTTTTTTTGAATTTCCATCATGTAACAAAGTTAATTATATGTCCATAAAAGTTGATAAAACAAGACTGTAAAGTGTTTAAAAGCGAATGAACCAAATAATAGTACGCTACATATACAGGGTGGGCCAAAAATGGCACAAAATTTTTATATGCCAATAACTCCATCAAATATTAACCGATTTTCAAAATTCTTTCACTGATGGAATCAGCAAAAAATTTGTAGTAACAATAACACTTAAGATCCCACCACACCTCGTAGGTGTCGTTACACTACCTTGTGAAATGTCAGACATCGCACTCTCGCCGGCGACGACAATGGCCAATTGCATGATCAACGTTGACTGAGCCTGACATGTGGCTTTCAAACAGCCCGAATTTAAATCCTGTCGATTATGCTGTGAGGGGGGTCTTTCACGGATGGTTTATCAGTGTTGACAATTGACGACAATTCTGGAGCACTGAGTGGGGCAAACTGTCGCAGCGTTTGGTTGATTGCGCTATTGGTCAGTGGCGTCATCAGCTTGAGTGCGTCGTCCAGCAGCAAGGTGGACAAACTGAACATTTGATGTGAAAACTGCGAGATATTACAGTTACTTTGGACAATAACTGAGGCAATAAACAGGTTGTTTTGTTGTAATTTTTTAAAAATGTGTTGCTACAGATATCGCCTTGTTTTCAACTATTGCTTTGAAGACATTAATATTTTACTAGGTAGTGTAGCGACACACTTGAGGTGTGGTGGGATCTTTAATAATAGTGTTACTGCAAATTTTCTCCTTTTTCTGACAGTATAAAAATTTTGAAAATCGGTTAATATTTGATAAAGTTATTGGCGTATAAAATTTTTGTGCCATTTTTTGGCCCACCCTGGAGGCAGTGCCATTAAAGTGAATAAATTGTCACTGCGAATGTTCGAAGTGTTCACCGCCAGCTACAAGCTACAACACCAGCTTCCAGTCGCCTTATTTGAGAAATCTTTTACAACCTTGTTGATCGGTCCCTGGGGCAGATTGTCCCAGATAACCTAGCTGAATAAGCGCTTCTTTGAGTTCGGCGTGTCGTGTTTGCCCTAATTATCTTAATTGTTATTAAATTGTGTGCAACTCGGGATCGACCCTAATATAGAATAGACAAGTCTGTATAGAAATTTCACTGTTTCTTTTATATTCACATCCGTAATACCTTTTTCTATCGAATATCGTATCGCACACACCGCACACTGGCACGCACCCCATTATATACCCCCAAGAAGTGGGTGGACCTGCGGTCGTCGTCGCTGCCAATCACTATAAGAACCACCAATAACAACCGCCGTGGCAGCGACGACGACGTCGCCAGACTCTACGGGTCAGCCAACCAACACTCCCATATTTCTTCAACTATACTACACCCTCTTCGCTTCTGGAAAAGAGTGATATCCCATTCAAAATTAATTACATCACAAACTCCAAAAGAAAAATTTTAAATCACCCTAAAATCCCAAGGATTCTCGATGCACCACGTCGATAAACACAATAACAGTCCATCAATATCATTGTCAATGAATAAACGATATCAGTTCAGTGCATTAGCGATAATAGCTACGACACATAACAATTGTCAGAAATATTTATTGGCCCTCAAGCATAAATCCCTCATTCGCAAAGTACGATAGTAATCTCCAGAACAAATATCCAATCTGGTCTATTATGGTCAAGATGTGGGCCACTTTGAAGATCCGTTGGGGTCTTTCACATAACCCCAATTCCGCTGTCGTTAAAATGACCCCTACTTCCTCCTCACACCCGAAAGCAAATTCCCAGTCATCAAGGTGTTTCAGGTGGTTCGTAAAATGGGGTCAGAAAAGTATCTGCATACGCAGACACTGGTGTAACAGATCACCGTATACGTGAAGGAGGACTATTAATGCAATAATGTGTCCCCCCCCGAATCCAGGATACAGAGTCGTCGAAAACATATCAGTGGTGCATGGCACCTTGCTAAATGTTGATAAAGCTTTTAATCGGCATGCCATTAAGCGAAGACACTGTAGTAAAGTCGGTAATGTAGGGAATCAACAGCTAAACCGACATGTCAACGTAACTGTTGAGAATACAGTCAGTAACTGCAAAATTGATGTTTCCAATGCACAACCAAAGGATATCAAGATGACGCAAACCGATCGTCGCAATAAATAACAGTGATGCACATAAACACAAATTGGCATAACGATCTATCGCAAGTCAATACGATGTCGGAAACAAATATGCAAGGGAAATAAAATTAACCCCAAATATGATAATTTAGTATTTGTGATGTAATATTTTATTTCGGCTAACCCACGACCAGTATGGAAGTGGGGATAGTAACAACGCACAACTGCTACAACACATATTGCCAGTGCACGGTGCTAATCGATTATCGACCCATACACAACATATAATTACATATCAAAAGAGAAAATATCGTGAAATCGAAAAAGTCAGTAAAAATAGGGATCAAAAAATCGTATCATGACGTGATACCTTTCTCTCATAACAGTGGACATGTGAAAAATTATGGCTGAAATACAGTTCAATAGTATACAGAACAAACCAATAAACAGTTCAGAATTGTTCGTTAAACACAGATCAAAATAAATATGCAACATTGTCAATAGCGACGCAGTAAGCCCACACGTAGGTAATTGTCTATTCAGTCTATTCACGTATATCCCGCATTAAATCACGGGTTCAAGGTAACCTAAATGGAACTCGAAAAATGTCCATAACGCGTCCAACATAATAGTTACATAATCTAATAAAAACGAAGGACGCAGTAATCGCAAGAAATACAGAACATCAACAATGAGTTCATTTAAGGTCCATTATCGCGCTAAGAGCGTAATTACAACATCGAACAGTAGGCCTACACAATTGTTAACATATTAATATGTACAGCATAATCAGTCTGTCTGTGTCCTTC
>Ga0209367_1004890_pt1 | contig 18565 bp, 8 predicted proteins | sample WorMetLIZISLAND2_FD_187412 | JGI IMG/M metagenome (GOLD analysis project Ga0209367, IMG submission 187412) | Marine gutless worms symbiont microbial communities from Max Planck institute for Marine Microbiology, Germany - Olavius geniculatus... ... | reverse complement strand
AATTAATTTTGGCTAAGTAAATAATGACGTGCTAATGTCATATGGCAATTATTCATTTGACGCAACAGCATAAATAAACGAGAAAATGAAAAGTAAGAACGACAGACAAGGAAATATTGTAGAGACAGAGCATATGAGTATTCAATTTGATTAGGAGGTGCGACAGCATAATATCCATGGATATATCCACAGGATGGCTAAAGTCTAATATCCACACATGGATATATCCATTGATATCCATAACCACGGCAAGCCTGCCAATATGTGACTTTCTATTAGTGATTAGGGGCCTAATAGGTAACTTGGCCCCTTTCACCGTTTCTGAGATACGGCTACTTATAGCTTGAAACTTTCCATTAGAAATTGCAGCGAAACCGCTGCAGATAGAGACATGGTTACTATTGACAGCCTATAGGAAGTCGCCAGCGCCCTATCGGATAGTACCATCGCCGCCCTTCTACGACTAACCGTTTAGTCACAATACCGCACGATTGTCATACCATAGTGCGTTATGACCAAAGACGTTATCTAACGTCTTTGGCCATGACCTTCCAAGGTCATCCAAGGCCAATAATTTTCATGTCATTTGAAAGCCAATATGCGACTTCCTATAAGTAATCAATAGCAATCTAGGCCCTATCTCGCACTGATTAACCACAATTATACATCCGTGAGTGACAGACAGATTGACAGACAGACGAAAATCGTGCCACAGACGCGCTATTCAGCATGGCTGTAGCGCGTAAAACCACGACCTATGTTGGTGGTCCGTAAGTGACACATTATATAGTAAGCATTCTTTTGCATTAAGTTTTTGCTTGAGTGTTCTTGTAGGCCTACTGCATGTCTTCCAGATTTTGTACACTGACGTCCAAATTTTTTAGCTTGGAAGTCATGACGTCCTAAAAATTCAGGTCTATTGAAAACCCTGATCGCAAACAAATAAAAACAGAAGAATGCAGATGTGACAAAAAAACATGGACCTAAACATTTTGCACGTTTGATTTTGAGTGACCTTGTTTTTGATATAGTGATCTCTAAAGCCTAATTGCTTTAGCTACGGTTTCAATTGCATTGTCATACAAAGTTGTTTTGTTTTGTTTTTCAATTTTTATTTTGTTTTAAGATATCACACTAATCAGTTTTTCGGTTTTTTGGGACGCACACAAAAACAGACAATCCGAAACCTCGTAATGCTTCAGTTGATATTTAAGTTTATGCGTTACATAAAATATAAATTTTAGTAAATAGTTTTTGTAGTATTGCATGTATTGCTGTTTTAGAGAACAGATTTTCTGTTGTGCGAAAATAGCTGTCTCTTAGATAGGTAAGTAATAAAACATTTAATAATGCCTGAGCAGTATTGGGCTAATAGCGTGTCGTGTGCATGCGCGTCTTTTCGCTGTCACAGTTGATCAGAGAATCACAAAGGAAGGATCTTCGCGTAAAAAGGTCACCACCATTTGCAATACGGTTGCGTGATGACGCTGTTACGATGTGGGCGTCGTCTGACTGGACATTAAGGTCGTCGTTGAATCGCTGGTAATTTCAATGGCGTCACTTGGAGACGGCGGAAGCATGGCCAGCTCAGGCGGACGTCTGTCGACCGTCTTCTGTAATCTAGCGACACACAATACGTCGCTAATCGTCGACACCTGGCTGGGCCATTATCAGTCCTGTACCACATCAAAGACCACCTATCGCCATGGTGGATGCCCCTAATATCCTTCGATCTTTTGACCCTCCATGTCCATCCAGCCCGATTCTGCATTAATTCTGCATAACCTAAAACGACAGCGCCCCCATGCACGAAATGATCGATTGATTTGTGCACTTTTGACGTTGTAATTAGTTGAAACTTGCACGGCATGACGTCGCATGTTTCATTCCGTCTATCCATTGTTTATGCCTAAACATGCGCAGACCTGGTTGTATCTGTTACCTTGCGATTTAGAACGGACAGCGCAAGACATTAGGTCTAATTTGCTTTTGGAAATAACCAAGTTGTTTGTTATGGTTTATTTGTTCACTTCTAGCTTACATACTTTTTGGTGCTAGTGAAGTCATTTCTATATACACATGTATGTTAGCGCTCCGCTGAAATTGAACATTTTGTCACGTGGTTTAGCGCAGAACTTTAAACGCATCATTTAATTACGTCTTCCATTAGCCAGCAGTGTGTGTGGCCGTTGCTTGGTTTAGTCTAAGTGGCGATGAGGGGTGATAGGTAAGTTAGGACGGAACGGCAACGTCGCTGCAAGCAGCTCGACCCATTGTATTGCTGTGTCCGTGACTCCGTGGACAGAGAGCCACACACACACACACAGACACAGAATCGCTGCAAGTAATAGAGCTGATCGAGCTGTTAGTGGACCAAAGTTCATTAGATTGTTTTTGCCCAACGCGGGAGGAGTCGTGCGTAATAATGCCGTTTTCCGCTTGTCTGTATCTGAATCCGTTCCGGAGATATTTGCGATCAAAGTCTGCATCTAAGCAGAAATAAGGGTGTCTATAGGCTTCGCATAGACAGCCAAAAACGAAAAGTTCGATCTTCACCGTATGAGTAACCAGTGTATCAATTTTTAGTCACAGGTTTGCGTTCTAAAAAAGAGTCGCGCAATACGGCGGACGGCCGCACAATATGTTGGCACTGGGCCGATATATTTTTTCTAGCTACAGAACATTGCAGGCATGCGTAAGCGCAATCACAGCGTTCGACACGTTGGCTACAACACGAGTCACTTATATAACAAGAAACTTGTGAAAAGAAAACCCGTGTTGCGACATAAAAATACGCCGGCTTTGCCAGGTCATTAAACATTTTACGGTCAACACGACGAGTCGTCTGCAGGCTATACGTTGTCGTCTAAAACTTGTCTCGTATTTCAACCGTGATAGCATCTGCGTTTAGTCCAATGTAATCTACCCTTCACTGGCAGCATGCACCTGTCTACTTGCTTACCTAGACCCCTATATTATATTATCATGACAGGCTGAGCTTATCTGCATGACATCGACTAAATTTAGTTTTATTCAGCAATAGATTTGTACAGCACAGAGCCACTAGGCTTAATGTTTGTTTCTAATGTACTGCAGACAGGAATATTTGCAGACGTGTGTATAAAAGTATAGTAAGTAAAAGTAAGCCTTAACCTCAGCCCCTGTATATTTTCTTACTTTTTTTACTACGCAAGAAGATAAAAGTTCATGAACAAACAGCAACAGTTTCAAAAACGAGAAAATCTTAGCATAAATTTCACTTATCAGTAAAAGTAAAGATAAAAATCGTGTATAGCTCTTAATAGAACAACCTACCCATAGGCTAACAGAGCTACTGAACGTCACCTGCCATATGGGATCACACAGTGTTAGCTGCCACCCGATACAGGTGAATCATGGCCCTCTAAATAATCTAATCTAGAAGGCTCTGGGTAAATGCGCCCTGCCTTAACCTCAGCCAGACAGGCCGGTACACGATTTACCTACCCCGGAAGGATAAAAGGTTGATTTGACATTGGTATTAGTTATGTACCAAAATGGTTTACCTGTCCGCAAAGTCACCCATTCAAGTAGTAACCAGTGACCTAAACGAGAATCGAACCCACGACCTCGCGATCGCAAGTCCGACTTAATCTACCGCTAAGCCACTAGGCCACCGTAGCCTATATCTTGTCGAACACCTGTAAGTTATGAAATTCAGAACGAGTGCAAATCTAGTGCCGTTTAACTAAACACACTGGACGTAGTATATTTGGTTTAACTGTAAATACAGTACCCCCTATAAACCTGTTTATGTGAACGTTTTAACATGCGTTAATACGTGAGCAATATATGACATATTCAAGACGACTGTTCTTGAGAGCTTGTTCAACAAACTAGTTCAGCGTCCTCTAGTCTGCAAGAAAAGACGCTAATGCATTTACAGACGCTGCCGCTGCCGGAGTAAAAAGACCGCTATGCTCATGGTGTGGTCGCGTACAATGACGCAACGTAATGAAGGATGGCCCTGTCATTTGCGGTCTGTGATTTTCATATTACCGCACTGGCTGTGCGCTCGCTCGCTGTGTCATGTCGTTGTGATGTCTTGAGCCGTGCCACGTGACATTGACGAAACTTAAACGAGACAAGTGAATAAATAAACTGGGAGATAAACAGCTTGAATTTAGCTGCAATAGCCTATATCACAGGCGTGCGGTAGCACAGCCCTGTGTTAATGGCGACCGGCTAAGTAAAGGGAGAATGGCAAAATTCGACCCCGCGCAGATCCGAAACCCTTGAACCGATCGACACAAAATTTGAAAAGGTGATTACGTCGGCGAAACGACCCCCCGTGCAAAATTTCGTGCAAATCCGTCTATTGGGGGCTTGTCGGCAAATGGGTCAAATATAACGAAAATTTTTATCTGATATATATACCTTTTTTGTTGACCGACCTGCAGGTCAGACCGCCCGGCGGATTTTCACGCGCGATGGCTCGGACAACGCGGCCTCACGCAAGGGCCAAACCTTTTCGGGAACCGAAATTCGAAGTTAATATCTAACCACTGAAAAAATCTCCCAAAGTCGAAAGTTTCGCCAAAAAAACGGACTTAGAAATTTTCGACCAAAAACGCTCCTGTATAAAAATTTCACCAATAAACGGCCCCTAATCGTCATCGTAGGCCCATAAAAGTTGTATAGTGAATAGGCAATATGGCCTCGGGAATTCCAAATATGTGGTCATTTTGGCCCCCCTTCCTATAGGTCACGTGACACGGAGCATGCGCAGTGAACTTTTGGTTTTTAACATGGGCAAATGCAACTTTGAGGCTTTATATCTCCATAACGGTGCAAGATAGACGCATGATTCCAATGGACCACCAATAGGAAGCCACATATGCCGAGTCGAATGGTCACGTGACCGATGACGTCACGTGACCCCAAAAGGTCAAACTCGTGACCCCATTCTCTTTGAAGCGCTATATCTCCGTAACGGTGCAAGATAGACGCTTGGTTCCAATGGACCACCAATAGGAAACCACATGTGCCGAGTCCAATGGTCACGTGACCGATGACGTCACGTGACTCCAAAAGGTCAAGGTCGTGACCCCAATAGCTTTGGGGCCCCATATCTCCGTACTCGTGCAAGATAGGCGCATGGTCATCATTGACCACCAATAGAAAAGTGCCCACGCCGAGTCTGATGGTCACGTGACCGATGACGTCACGTGACCCCAAAAGGTCAAACTCGTGACCCTAAAATTATTGAAACCCTATATCTCCGTATCTGTGCAAGATAGATTCATGGTCATCATTGACCACCACTAGGAAAGTGCTCTCGACGAGTGCGTTGGTCACGTTCCGATGGCGTCATGTGACCCCTAAAGATCAAAATCGTGACCTCCAAAATATTTAAGGTTCAATGTCTTCATGGCCGTGTAAAGCAGATGGTTTATAATTGTCCATCAACATAAAAACTTTGTTATTGTAATAAAACAGCAAATACAAATGTACAAAACATCAGTTTATACACTTGTTAACGGCGACATGCAATGAGTGGCACATCGAAAACAGCAAAAATCATAAAAAAGGTGATATTATTCAACAGCACATTGACAGTTAGACGGATAGAGATATCGATAACAGGTAAACAGCGTTCTTAACTACGATCAATTTTACGTCGAATGCAAAACAACTGGTAAACACCGGTTTACAAATAACAAAGTTCTGTTGACTCATTTTGAACCACCCAAGTTCAACATTGCGCTTGCTATATAGGATAATGCAATCCCGTTTGGGCCACGTGACTTTGCTACGAACGAAATTTCAACTCCTTAACTGTCCCCCAATCGGACTTGCGGCGCCGGGCGGCCTCACGTTGAACTTTGCCCTATATTTTTAGTTTGTGTCTGTCTTTCTTTGGACAAACAAAAGTGTTCATTATTCAACTGTTACCATGAAATGGTGAATGAAGATTTTTATGACGGCTTCTGTGGATGCACGTATACATGACTCATGGCTATAACGAAACACCTAGACAGACGGACAGATGAATAGACAGGCGAAACAGCGGACAAAAGAACACAGCAAGAGTCGCCGCAAACACTCGGCGAGTAGGCCTAAGTCTATTTATTTATCAGTTCTCTGTGCACGGCGGTCGCGTGTCGTCGTGCAAACAGTAGCCGCGATGCCACATCAGTACCTTCCACTACCGCAAGCACAGCTTAAGCGCGGTTTCCAGCCGCGTCGTGCGTTACGAAAGTATGGGACAGAAAGTGGCAAATTTCTGACAACGGACATTATGGCTCGAAATTTTAATTTTGCCTTTAAATTTTTCCCCAAAACGTGGCATTTTTAGCCTCACATTTTGTATTTGTAAAACAAATTTCCACAGACTAAAATTGAGAGGATGGCATTTGCCGCCTGACTTTCTGCCGATAAACGAAGTTACTCTACGCCGGGCCGGGTTAGTAGCGGGCAGGTAAACCATCTCGGTATGTAACCAGCCGCCTAGGTCAATTCAGTCTTTCATCCCTCAAGAGTAAGTAAATCGAGTACCGGCCTATCTGGCTGGGGTTAAGGCGGGGCGCGTTCACCCGTGTCGGGTGGCAACTAACACTGTGTGATCCCATATGGCAGGTGACTCTCCGTACCTCTGCGAGGGGTTTGCTTTGCCTTTACGACGCCACTGCTACTGATTTCCATCGAACAAAACGCACGCAACGTACACGACGCAACGACCAAAACAAACGCAACGGACTTAACGCAAAACGAAATAGCCTACCGTTTCTATCTTTGCATTTGGACTATTGCAGTGTTTGCGTCAGCTGCGTCCGCTGCGTACTTTTTTGCGTTTGTTGCGTGCGCTGCGTTGGATAGAAACCACGCTTTACCGGGCTACTGCACGTGTCTCTGTCAATATAACTGGTGAGTGGTGACCCCCAGCATTATTGACGGTCTAATTGGGATCCAGCGGAACGATCAAGAACCGGAGCGAGCAGCAACAGCGGAGTGAGTGGTCGACCGTAGCAACAAGTTCAAGTGGTCGACGTCGCGTGCTTCTCTGCACCGCTCATCGAGGTCCTTCTCCACGTGTATAGCACAGTAGCAGTATATTGAGTCCCACTCCAGTCAGACATCTATAGGTCTATGACGCCCTGCCATGTCGCAGTCATAGCTGGCTAGCAATAACGCTTGAACTGAAATGTAATAGGCCTACTAGGCCGCATGTGTATAAACTAACACGGGTTCTGCTTCGGTTTGCTGAAATTGCCAAGAATGTGTTAGTGCTTGAGAAACAAAATTCTGGAAATTATGATCAGCTGTCAACATGCTGTCTACTAGCACTAGTCTGAATAAGCCTTGCAATAGTTAGATGGAACAGTGAGTTTAGCAGTAGCGTTGCGTTTGGACTTAAAGTAACTGTCTCGCCTTCCTGCCCTTGTAGACAAGACGTTGATGTATCGGGTCGTGTGCAAGCACGCGCCGGGTCGCATCCAGCGACACCATTAAACTCAACGACATCATTGCTCGCGCTGGCACTTCTGCAGCAGTTCCTGTTTCCAAGCAATTTTCCGTTTCCTTTCTGGACCACATAAAAAGGCCCTGTGGCCTCATCGTGATTCTGTGGCAAACGGGGAAGGCAGTGACATAAAACGCTACAGTCACGTCTAATCTGGCCGACTCGTATATGCACCATTTTGCCAATTCAAATATGCTGACCTCCAGCATTATCTGAAACTTAGCTTTTAGGCTGTCTCAGCGACCCACTTTAGCCTGTTCGGCTAGTTTCTCGTCGACACTGTGCGCTATACAAATTTATTTACTCGCTTACTTACTTGTTTGATTATTTGTTGCCATTGAGATGTGGCGGAAGTGCTTGCGTGATAAGGTCGGTGGCGGTGGCACACGTCGCAGGTGAAGTACACGGCGTTTTAATTGCCAGCCCGATCAACGGAAGTCGCCCATTGAAACTAATAACCCACGTATATACCGTAAAAATACACTCCACGCCCCTCACTATGCGTCGGCGTCGAACCAGTACATCAACCACAGCACAGCGAGTGCAACGATCTGCCGCCGCCGACCAGCTGTAATGGGGCGCCTAAACTGAACACTGGGGCTAAAACTGAACGAAAGCTCGCATGGAATTTTGTTTTCAAGCAGTTTTGGTCAGTTTTGGTGCTGTCTACATGTACATAAAACAAAAACGCGTGCGAGTTTTAGTGAGAGTTTTAGTTAGTGTTCGCGGTAGCGATCACAGTATTGTTTTTAAGTGAGTTTTTTTCGTATTTTATCTGTTTGTTTGTCTGCTAACACGATAACTCATAAGCCGCTGCACATAGCTTGGTGAATTTAGGTGTGCATTTGTATCTCGACAACGGCAAGAATACTCTTGATTTTGAAAATCATATGTCAAAAATTAAGGTCACAGGACCGAATTTTCGGATACTTTACCATTGCGAAATAGAGCTATGGCCGACGTTGCCGTCATTGCTTTAATTTATCGCAGCACGCGGCGGCGGCTACAGTGGACAGATTTAGCCTTTTGCTTTAGGCTTGACAGTTCAGTTTAATTCTAGTTTCGCTTTAGTTTTAGTTTTACGTATAGGCATTAGGCACTCTTATTGTGTAGGCCCACACGTGCTCTATCAATCATCACGAGCTGTGTCGAGTGTCGACTGCAAACTTAGCGGCCACTAGGTAGTTTGTACACGACTAAAGTGTTAGTTCGATTAAGCCATTCACTCGCGAATGGCGGAACATCGACGACCATCGTTAAAGAATTGTCGATGGTTCTTAATGACTCGACAGAATGCTACTTGCAAAATTAATTAATTCCGTTGATTCATCGAAGGAGGCTTACCCATACTTACTCCTGCTTCAAATCAAACAGAATAGAAACGTGCAATACATGCAGACACATTTGAATGGTTCATTTTTACGCAAGAAAAGCAGCTACTGCTTTCAGCGCGTCTTAGCCATCGCAATTCTTTCCGTCTGTCCGTCTGTCAAAATGAGGGGTTTTATGGATTTTTTGGCAATTTTGGGCTGCGAGACACATTTCAAAAGCGAATTGCGCCGAAACCAATTAAGATAGACATGGACAAGCTGCATATGGAATTTTCAGCATTAAACGTAGATTTTGATAGTCCAAGTCTCGATTTTCTAGGTTTAAGGAAACTTGCTCACGAGGGCATCAAAGAGCGGTACCCCCGTAAAAGTCGTTATTTTACTGTTGTTGTGCAGTAACTGCTATAGGCGTTCGCGAGTCTCGTGAGCATTAGCTCAAATTTCTTGTTTCTAGTCGTTGTAGTAATGTTTTTATTCCTCATTTTTATCGCATTGCGTATTTATGTGCTATGATATGTATGGTTAGGTGTGTGAGATGTGTGTGGGTAAATGTGCAATATGCTAGCTTCGCGATCTGGTAGTAAATGTGCGTACGTGCGTATGCATTTTCGTAATAATGCTTTATTATAACTTTTACTGCATGAACCAATAGCCTGGTAATCACCAAAAAAAGAACAGGAAAAAAACCAAAATAAATAAGACAAAATTTAAAATAAGCAAGTGTTTAATTATGTATAATTTGATAATCTTTAATGATTGCCAATGTTCACTAAATAGATACTAGCAATTAATTTCTACATGATGCTTATATGCAGACAATAACATGACACAACAACAGCATGAATGCTATTTCTAATTTACAACTCACAGCAATAAAAAATTGAGCCTAGATTGTTAATCTAATTATACCAATTATACAATACATCTGTATATAATAGGCACATTAGAACACTTTATTCATATTAACATATATTAGCTAGGTAGACATGTATTTTGCATTTTTAATAGCCACTTTTCAATATGCATAGGCGTATAAGCGCGGCAAAAGTATTGCGAGCACCAACAGTGCATATTCTTTCTGTACGCTGGAATATTGGGGATCGACGTATTGCAAAGCTATTGAAGCATATTATTAAAGACTCGAGCCAGACTAACTGTTTGCACTTATGACAAGTACAAAAATCAGGGAATGCAGTTTAGAACAGCATAACCACACTGCGCGTACAGCATCATGCGTATAGGTTGCTATTGTGTGCACAATCATTATCACACTGTTCCTGGGAATTCTTTTTCAAAATCTTTTTTTTTCTCTCTCTCATTTAACGCCTCCGAATTTCTGAAAGAACTGAACAGATACCTAAATGGAAATCATATTTTTTGTGGGCCGAGAGTATTGATTTTGTGATCCTATAGCTTGCGTCGATTTGACATATGCCAGCGCATGACATAACGTCCTGTAAAACAAGAAGCCCCGCTGTCGCTAGGATAACCGACTGTACTGCAGTGCTGACTGGTGATGGTTGTCAGTGACCATCAAAGTCATCCAAGGTCAATGATTTTCATGTTATTTGAAAGCCAATATGTTACTTCCTATTAGTGATTAATAGTCAGCTTGGCCGTATCTCTCACCGTTTCCGAGATTTGGCCGGTTTTCCGTTGAAAAACGCAAATTTTTCTAACGGCCCTCAATTCAACCCCGAATTTCAAAATGTTTCTTTAGCACTAGATTGCTGAAATTTTGCATGCCTAAGTTTAAGACACATGGCTAATTATTCGTGTAAAAAATTCTTTATGACTTAAGGTTTATGGGGTGTTTACACGATCCAGCAAACTTCCAGCAAATGTATTCAAAATACACGTGCTAATGCTGGACGTTTGCTGGACATCTGCTGGATCGTGTAAACACCTTATTAACTACAATACATCGGATGTTTTACATTCGTTACGTACGACGGAAAACGACCGTACTATCGACCGTTACGTAAATACGGTCGGCTAAAAACTACAGGTTATATAATATTAAGCCGGATTTCATATAGGGATTTCGGCCTTGTCAAAGTGCAAACTCTTCAGAGTGGTCAAATGTCAAACAACGCAGGCCTGAACATTGTATCACAGTTGAATCACAAAAAGTGTATCATTTGCTGCATGACACAAACGTTTAGTAACAACACAAGCACATCTGTTATAAATATATACAATGCGGAATGCCATCAAATTCAACAAATTAATACATTCAAAAAATATACTACGTGAGTTGAACCCAAACGTTACTATAAGTTATTCAGTGTCATAAGCAACATATCACAATATCATATATACATGTACAGTATATAAAATCCACAATTATTCAAATCAGAATTTTGCGGGCCATAAAATCGTGGATTGTAGCCTATTAATCAGCACCTCAAAAGTACTATGCTGCAACATAAACTGTCGTATATTTCGGCATTAAACCAAGAAATAAAATTATGCATATCGAAATGCGACAACAGAAAGCATATGTCTGCCACGTACATACTACGGTACACTATGTCAATGTCAGTGATAACATCCGTTACAGAAAATCGAAAAAAAATGCGTGTAAGCTCAAATAAAAATACTTAAATATTGAACAGGTCGGCCAATCACGGATAATAATCAAATTTGTTGAATAATACATAACTCGCGGCGCCATCGTTAACAAACGATCAACGTTTGATTGCTGTTTAATTTCGCGAAGGACAAAATACAGCTCTATTCAGAGAGACAGACAGAGAGATGATGTATTTCGAGCTGGCGATTAAACTCCGATCTGACGCGTGGGCAGCGAAAACGGTGGATAATGGAACGGAAGTGGTTGTGGGTTGAAGACAGACAGAGAGAGATCTCATGCAGTCGATGGTGGCACAAGAAGACGTCACGCCAACGTGACATTAATTGCTGGTGTGCGATCGTAGCAGCATTTTACAGCACAGCCCCGACACTGTCTCGCAACGTGGGTTTCACACTTTCTCACGGAATGTCAAGAAATGCGTTTTAACGCTCGCTGCAGGCGAAGGTTTAGATACTTCTATTTTCCTAAATCTAGAATCGAAATTGGGCTCAAATTTTCTCCATCTATTCTTTCCCCTTTTTCCAGCCTCATTTTTCTCTTTACTCCCCTTTTCTATCCTTTATCTCACTTTATCTTTACTGTCTTTTTCTTCTTCCATTTTCCTTTTTTCCTTCCCTTTGCGTTCCATTCTCTTCTTTCCTTCCCGGAAGCCCCATACCTTTAATCTATCTAGGAGGTATGTGGGGGTGCTGTAGGTTTCTCCATTGAGCACGAGTACAGCCTGCATGGCACCATGGTTTGTGGTGAATTTTGTGTTGAAATCAGCGCTTTTTGATAGCAGTTTTGCACCACCCTTAACAAAACTCCCCCTTTTTCACTGGGCGCAAACTCCGCCCACCGGGTATAAGCATAGAAGCCCCTGCAGACATTGCAAGCGGCGTGGCTGTCACATAGGCCTACCGAGAGACTCCGTGAATCAAAGAAAGCATACATTACGGCACACAATGCAGTAGGTTACGGCGTTGTTGGTTCTAGTCAGTCCCACGGTGCGACGACTTTGAACACGGGCGCCGAACCGTTACAATATAGCGTGTCATCAGCATGTTTATCGCAGAATCGACCGAACCGCCTCTGTGCTGGCGCCGAACCAATGCCAAACTGGTCTATGGTCCCACACGTCGTCGATCTTTATAGCTCAGCTGGATATGTCTTGTTTGCTTGGTTTTTCAAGCTAGCAAGTTGAACTCAAAGCACACTACACGCCTCATGCACCAAGTAGTAAACTGCAAATGTTACTTTAAAAATATTACAATTAATTCAGTACCGACGCATTATGCTGCCGTTCGGGTAACCGTGCACATATAGCGCACATTTTAAAACTGAATGTTTACTTTCACATTGCCACCGCGCAAGCCATGCTTATCCGAGATATATGCGTCTTTTTCTGAAGGTGTTCGACTTGAGGAAAGCTTCAACTGAAAATACCAGCCGGTTATTCATGGCCAGAGGAACGTTCACATCAATTTTGATTTGGTCTTTTTTGATCACGATCTAGCTGCCCGCATGGGCACGGACAGGCAAAACCCATGAGCATGGCCGCATAATTAAATGCACTAAAAATGTAAGAACAAAATTAACATTGTTACATTATTGTGCTGCTGTTCTCAGTATAGTTGCTTGGCTATAAAGACTGATTCCGCTAAAGACAAAACAATACATTGCACAAGTGGCCGATGGGGCAATCAATGCCGTGGTGATAGGTACTCTACTCCATGAGCCAGGCGGTTAATTCGCTAAGTCGTTGCTGCTGGTCGCTGGAAAACTCAGCTAGGGGTGACCACGGCGGACAAGGCTCGTCTTCGAGTAGGTAGTTGTTGTTGCCGCTGACGTCCGGTAGAGGGAGACACACGCCGCCTTCGGTCGAGTACGACAACACAGGATGTGGCGTCGAGGCTGCTGGCGGGAGAGCGCAGGCACTGACAGTGACATCGGACGACAACCCCGCCGGCGTCGAGTTGTTGACGCTACCAGTCAGTAGCAGAGACTGGAAGACGATGCTGGAGGATGCTCCTGTGACGTCATCATGCTGCGGCAGCTGCTGGGTGGACTGCGGTTGTAGCAGCTGTTCCGTGGCGTGAGGTGACGTCACGCCCGGTTCAGTCTGTGCCAGCAATGTCACGAGCTGTTTGATATAGGCGCACGCTGCCCGCAGCGTATCCACCTTGCTCAGCTTCTTCTTGACCAGACCCGGCAGCCGCACGTACTGACGAAGCCGATCGAAACCCTGGTTCACCTGCAGCCAACAGCTGCATTAGCTAACAACTATTATCAGCATCATTATTATTAATCTTTATTTTCTAAGTATTTAATTTTCGAGGAAAGAAAACTCAACAAAGTGTTAATGACTGCAACGGCGGTTTACTCGGTTGGAAAAGTGTTAAAAATGCGACCGCGTTACCCCTTTGCAAAACCACCGTCGGAGGCACGAACAGTCTCTGGAATAAAACCGGGGTTTCCCTGTTATCATTATTTAAATCACAGCATAAATACAACACATAAAATAATATAGAAAACAAAAAGTACAAGCATCGTAAAAGCACTGCAAAAAGCAGTAAAACACGACAGGCAAAAAGTAGAACAACGGATTTAAAGACCACATTCACTACAATGGCGCCGTTCTGAATAGCGGGTAAAGCTAATCTTTTGTGTCATGTCAGCTGTAACCTTATAGTTTCTTGTTGTTGATGCTGCTGTTGCTGCTATTTACTTTATTTTAACTTTTTAAATATTTACAGTTGTGTCATAAAACATCTTGATTTTGTTTTGATGCGTACTATTTTTCTTTATTTAGCGATCGTATTTCGACACGTGGAAAAACTGCCATCAAAAATTATTTTGCTAACATTTTCGACTTTAATTGGACAATATTTTACTAAACAGTGTCACGTATAGTCAAACATAAAAATGTTGCAAAATATTTGGACTATCTGTCGTCTCGGTAGCTTGCAAGGTAAAGCTATACAATATTACATGCTTTTCTGTTTTCGTGTTACTAGTTTTGCTGCAATTTTATGGGAAGTAAAAAATCAAATTACTGATGCTGCCATAAAAATTATCAGATGAACGGGTATGTTAAGTTTGGGTGCTGTGAAGTAAGTAACGTGGCTGCTTTTGACACACTTTCACGGTTTCGAAGTAAACTTAAAACATTTTTAGACAGTTATATCCATCTATTGTGTTTTAGTTTGTCGTTACTTGCCGTTTTATCTTTCTGTGGTCCTTGCAGTTGGTACTTAAGTCACGTTAAAAATCTCCTAACGTAATGTACATGTAATCTAACGAACTGGTTGATGTTACCTGTCTGACGCGGTTGCGTTCTCGCTCGTTGCGTCGTACAACTGATCTGATCGAGCGAGTCTTCGCTGGCTTCGCCTTCGTCCGTGTCGTCGTCGTCGTTGCTGTTGTAGTTGTCGAAGGCTGTGCCGGAACTTCGTCCTCTCGCCACCGCTCATCGCTGTCAGTTACCGCTGCAGCCATCAGCGAGTCCGTGTCGTCGTTCTCGTAGTTGTTGTAGTTGTTGTCGTCGTAGTTGACTCCGGCGATCAGCAAGTCACCGGACGACGACGCGACGCTCCACAAGTCGTCGTTATCGTATGAAGAGTCACGTGACCGCATGACGTCACCGTTCGGTGGAAGCGGCGAGCCAGCAGCAGCTGGTACTAAACTGTCGCGTGCCGTCCAACTTGTGACGGGCGACCGAATCACCATTAGATAAATAGCGACGAGGCGCGAGAACGGCTAGTAGTAAGTAGTCAGCAGCTATAGCGAGTGGGTCTAAACGCGGGCGGGCGGGCGTGTGTGCAGAGCAATGACGCGCGCCAATGACTGACTTGTGAGGCTTCGTTGAAAGGTACCGGACGACTATGAACGACCAAGTCGCGTGCTAAAGTCTTCAGCTCGTGCCATTATATCACCATCACCGCAGCAATTGTGTGCGTGCTTTACCGAAGTGGTATTTCGAGTCAAACGGTCTTTCAGCTAGAAACGTATTTACGCCACGACTACATGCATTAAATTTTTAACGGTTCGTTTTTATCAGAAAAAACAGTCTATATACATTTGTTTTCTAAGAAATGTCTGTAATAGTGATCAAGATAATACTGTAAGCTGCAAATTTGTCGAGTCTCCGACTTTGCAGGGCGTGGTTGCTTGATGTGGGCCCTATTGAGTTTTTACGGAATACATTACTCGATCTCGGATTTTTTTGGCAACAGTGGGAGCCAAATGCTAAAAAAGTTTAAGAAATGAAGTCAAATCGACAGAAAGCTATAGATCATGTTTATTGGCCTTTGTGTAATAATGTCATTTGGGCTAAAAAAAATAAACGCAATGACGTAAATAGTTCAAATTTAGTCTAGAGTTTGTAGACAGCAAGTGTATTTCGCTGTAGGCCTATACATTATCTTGAAAAGTCAGACGTCAACAGTTGCAAGGTTACGCGATCAACACACAAAAAGTGCATCGCAGTAAGTAGTTTTTAGCCATACAAACTTTAGACTAAAAGCTATAGACGTTAAATTTTTCTAAACGCCAAAATTAGCAGAAGAATGCGATCTTTGGACAAAGCAGACACAAGCGCAAAATTAAATTACCTATGGGCACAAATTACACATCGTAGACTCATTTTTTAAATACTTATGTTGTTGTAAATGAGTTGCAAAAAGTGCCAAGAACCGCCATATGATCAAAACTTAAGGCCTCAATTTCATAGCTAGCGGTAAGGAACACGAAGCCACAAGTTTAATTCAGTTGCCTTATAGCCAGCGCGCTGGCGATGAGCAAAAAACGTCGTGACTGGAGGCTGTGTAGTTGACCTGTGATACGTTCACCAGCCGTCACGGCATGTTTCATACACGACCTTACACCAACTGGATTTCTACTAACATTTTACTGTCTGCGATAGCGATGACATTATTGTTTTTGTGACGAGTGTGTTTTTTCTCTGTCAACACGATAACTTATAAACCGTATTAAATAAATTGATACATACGTTTCTGGACTTTGTGAGTGTATCAGCAAACCCTTGATTCACCTTGGCAAATACAAGCAGCCTGCTTGTATTTGCCAGGCTAAACAGTTACGGCTGGCTACGTACAGACGGAATTACCACTAAGGAGAATGATCTAGGCGGTAGCAAAGGCGATATAAGACAGAAGCGAAGCTATTGATAGGAAAAGCCGACCGTACCGCCTATGTCCGAAGCACAGCTTCCGATTTACAGTCACGGAGAGAAAGCGATTTGTCAGAGGTGAGAAAGTTTCATGCACGCTATGTTAACGGAACGCTGTCTCGAAAGCTACAATAAAGACTAATGTAACGGACATCGCACGTGGTTATTTCGCCAAGCAATATAAATAGCTACTGTTACATGCACGTGGTCATCTCGATAGGTGATATAAACAGCTATAGAGTAAATGAACAAAGAAAATATCTGATGCAGGTTTTGCAAATATTTTTCACAATAAAAACGCCATGCTCAGACACGCTACCGCCTATGCAGTTTCTGTTTCTTCAAGGTCATTCAAGGTGAATGATTTTTTATGTCATTTAAAAGCCAATATGCGACTTTCTATTAGTGATCAATAGCAACCTAAGACCTATTTCGCACCGCTTTGAGATACGACCACTTATAGCTTTAAACATTCTATTCAAAATTGTGGCCAAACAGCTGCAGATAGAGACATGGTTACTATTGACAGCCTATATGAAGTCGCCACCGCTCTATCCGCTGGTACCATCGCCGACCCTCAACCACTTACCGTTCACCCATAATACCGCATGATTGGCTTACCATAGTGCATTATTACCATTCAAGATCATCCAAGGTCAATGATTTATATTTCATCTGAAAGCCAGTATGTGACGTTCTATTAGTGATCAATAGCAACCTAGGCCCTATCTTGCACCGTTTAGCCACAGTACATCCATGACGGACAGACGGACGGACAGAAAGACGGACAGACAGACGGACGACAACTCATGCCAATAGCTCGACCTTTACTAAAGTACGGTCGGCTAAAAAGTGGTCGGTTTAGCAGGTCAGTCGTGCGGTTGGCTTTGTTCCGAGGACGTTTTTTTATCTGTCTTTACTGATTGATCAAGCTAGAAGATCAAATATCGTATACAGAGGCATTCACAAACACAAAAGCGTCATGTTGAATTGTCTAAAGGTGTGAGTTACACACATTATGGACTCAATTTTTGCCTTTGTGTAAGCCTACGTGTCGAAAAAAACAGTGCAGTTGGTTGGCCGATCTAGGCAATAAATGCATTGTATACAAAGCGTATTTGCAAGTATTTGTAATATCTTAGCGTCTACAATTTCAGACTGCAGCAGCGGCGTATATCCTCTCTAGATTCATGAAACAAGTTTTTCCTCTAACTCAAGTTGAGGCGCTGCAGGCGCTGAGAATAAAGTGCTGTAAGCGTTAAAGGGGTTAATAATGGGGAGGGGGAAATCCTTTCCCAGCCGACTAGAAGGTTTGGGGAGCATCGTAAGGTCCCCGAGCGGAGTTCGGACAAACGAATTTAACGCATTTTAAACGTCACAGAGAACTGCTGCTTGCAAAATAACGTAAATCATGAGAACAGCAGCGTCTTACAAGTTGAGATGCAGTATGCCAGAAATATCAACTTTTTTTCTTTAATTTTTCCCAAAAAAACTTTTTCCCTTATTTTTTGGAGCATTTGCATTAAGGATTATATGGTGTGAACGCCCATCGACCGCAGAACAATCTAGATTCTACACCATGTTGCTGAACGTGCAATTTTTTACGCGCGAAAGCAGCTACTGCTTTCAGCGCGTCTGTCTGTCTGTCTATCTGTCTGTCTGTCTATCCGTCTGTCACACGGGTGGATCAGTCAAAAACGGTGCAAGCTAAAATCACCAAATTTTTACCGTCGGGTGCCTGGAAGACTTTAGTTTTAGGAACCGTAAAGCTTTTCAATAAATTCGAAGGGGATCACCCCGAACGAGGGCCCTAAATAAGAGGGGGTGGGCAAAATTTGCGATTTTAGCCAATAAGTCGCTGTATCTCAGTAACGGTGCGAGATAGGGCCTAGGTTACTATTAATCACTAAGAGAAAGTCGTACACTGGCTCTCGATTGGCGCCAAATTCAATGACCTTGAATGACCT
>Ga0209367_1004889_pt1 | contig 18565 bp, 8 predicted proteins | sample WorMetLIZISLAND2_FD_187412 | JGI IMG/M metagenome (GOLD analysis project Ga0209367, IMG submission 187412) | Marine gutless worms symbiont microbial communities from Max Planck institute for Marine Microbiology, Germany - Olavius geniculatus... ... | reverse complement strand
AATATACGGAGGCTCAAAACTTTTTGAATGCCCATCGTTTTTGGATGAAGTCGTAAGTGACTCAAATGCTCTTATTTGCGGCTAGCGCAAATGTAGGCTATTGCATATTCATATATGCAAATGAAAAATTCAAAAACGCATTTGTTAGGGCTTTCACAAAATCAGATGGCACGGGGCTCCACTTTGGTACACCTAGCTACGGACTGGAAAATTGTCATGCAACAGTGAGCCTGATTCTATGTTGTTTGCGTTAGCGCTCCAAATCGTTTTGGTTTAGAGCTATATGACCTCATAAATTACAACAACGTCATATCCGCAATCGACTCATTATAATTCGTAAAGGATGTACGTTTCACTAATGTATAGATTGTGGAAAATATTGTTGTCTAATATGTCGAGGCCGGAAACTTTTGGGATGGCCCTCGTATATGGCATCAGAAATGATGTCATTGTTGGTCTGTTCACTACTAGAGATGTGCGATTAATAAAATTAACAATGTAATGGAATATTGTGGTTTTTTAGTGGGCTAGCAGCTATTGATGGAATATGTGGCTTTTTGAGGCTATTTGGTCCTAAATTAAGCTGCATTTGACCTCAAGGCAGTAAAGCTAGTTAGCAACCCTACTGCAAGTTAAATCTCAGTTTCAAAAATTGCCGAAGCCGTGAAAAGGGAAAATTGAGTAGTTTGAACCTTATTTTTAGGGTATTAAGATGTATTAGCAACCAGAAGATTAATGAATATTGACAAATTAGCATTTCATAAAGCCAATTAGCACTTTTTAACAGTTATGTAAAATAGTGTGATTTGGCCTTTAAAATATTTCCAAAACTGTTAATCTCACCCTCTCAATCGATAGCTGAGGTGTTCCTGGAAGTGGGAAATCCCGTGGGAATGGGTATAGCAATATAGCTTATAGTGGGAACGAGAAGAAATTGGCAGGAATGAGAATGGCATGTTTTATATGTGCTAATTTTCTACTGCAGAAATGTGAAGTATAACATATTAGTTGTTGAACTAAAGTCAGCAATGGAGGGTTGAACTGTAGTTACTTTTGACTTACTTCATATTTCTTTTTATTTTAAAAGTAGCTATGTGAATTGGGAATGATGACATTGGGATGGCCTCTAGTTGACAGTGTGCACTTTGCCTTAGTCACTCATACAACAGGCAGCAAAAAGTATCCCCTATAGTTTTTACCAACTTTATTTTGACATTTTTTGAGGAATTGTTCAGACATTTGAAGTGAAGTATTACACGTTTATTACCCATTTGTAGTCATGTAAAATTGCCAAAGGGCATTTCATTATCTGTAACTGTGGCAAAGTTATTGAATTTTTTGTAACTGAGTACTCATTGAAGTTGTGTGCAGTGTGAACATGCATGTGCAGTTAGTGTGAATAGCATTGCAGAAATGCTACTTCCCCCCAGAACTTGGTTTCAGTGCTTCATGAAATTACTGGGTCGACTTGAACTGAGTCTGAATTCAATTTGTTTTGCCGAATTGATTTGAATCAGTTGATTGTTTCAAGCAGCTCTGATGGTAATTGTGTAAAACTGTTGCTCAGGTCGTTGGCAGTCTGGATGTTCATAAGAAGATGGTCGTCGACGTATAGCTCTATTTACTTACTTACTTATTGCTCGGCGCCGGCGACCACCAGTTCATCTTTCAACCAATGCTGCTGCTGTTTTGAATTTTGCATTCTTCTACTACCGTGTGTGGTTGGTGTGGTTTTTCGGACTTAATGATGTTAGTGTAAACTTCAGCACAACTCCACTCCACATCGTGTCAGCGAGCAACTGAATTACGATGACAGTTTGATACCCTGCAGCTTGAACGAACGTTCGTTGCATTGATTCCTTTACTGTGTGTATGTTACCAGCTAGTTGAATTGCGGATTTATTTACTTATTATCTCACTGAGCTTGTTTGCTGTTTTTGTAAGTCATGTATATGTACATAATCATGTCTGGTGCGTGGTTGTTCGTGTCACGATGTTGCTTACATTGTTTGCCTTCTTAGCTTGTCATTCGCCGTTGTTTTCTTCTTGTTTGCTCAGTTCGTCAGTTGCAAGAATATATCGTCAATATTTACATTGTGTTCTGTCAGTAAGACTGTTACATCATTTAGTTTTTTTTGTGCATTGGTGTACATCAGTACAGCTTTTGTATATCAAAACTGTGAACACTGATACCAGGTCAACTCAGCCTGGCCATCCTTCCATGTTTAGCTGCAACGAATTTCAGTGTAAGCTGGGGCAGGCATGAATAGGCACACCGTGTGATGCAGTAGCTCTGTATCTGTGGTCTGACAGTGTAAGCTGGTGTCTGGCTGAACTTTTAAGTGAACTTAGATCATCGCCACCCTATGGGCGTTGTGGGTTGGGAAGAACTTAGTATGGTTTTTGTAGATCAGTAATACTGATGTGAGTGAACATAAGTGAGAGGAAACCGTCACTTTGTCACGTGTGAATTCATTTCTTTGTGTGGTCATCTCGCTTTGACCGTGCTGTCGACAGTGACTCGATGCATGCCGGCAAAGCTGAACGAACTTACTGTGATATTAGTCCCAAGTAGCAGGCTTGTAGTATGCAGGAACAGGCAGCTCATACATAGATGCAGCTTTCTTCATTATGCCAGCACTTAGTTCAATGTTATGTATACATGTATCAACGGTATATGCTTACTGAGTTGATTGTGCAGCTGTTACCGACTTGTCACTAGGGATGCTTGCATGTGTACAATGAAATAAAACAAGCTAACTCAAGTGTAAAGCAACTTATTTCATTTTATTGCATTATTTCCTGCAATAAAGAGTTGTAACTCTGCATATTTCTGTAGCGTCACGTTTCGATCTGTGATGAACATTGAACAGAGCCGATAGCGATTTCATTCCTAGTTTTTTTGTATTATTTTGCCACACGTGCAAGCACCCTTGTTGCTGATATGCTGGGATGTTACTGTTTTGTTTGCTGTGTTGAGATATCCAGCATAATTCGGAATGAACTGACGAGTTTTCTTGCCACGTGTTGTCACACACAAGAATTTATTTTTTTTGGAAGTTGTTACCTTTGAATTCGTTTCCTTTAGGCTATCATAGCTAATTTTAGTCTGTTCGACATACAGTGTATGTATGTTGCATGCTGTCGATATGCATTGCTTGTTGGTATTAATGCATTTGTCCTTCGGATAGGTGATGTTCGTACATGACAAACTACTTTTATTTACTGGAATAATGCTGTCAGTTCTGACTCATTCTTATTGCCTCCAGTGAATCAAAATACTGTTTTTGTTCTTATCTGTGTGTTTTTTTGCTAGAGTATTTAGAAAATTATGAGTAGTTGATAAAATTTTGAACAAAGATGGGTAGAGAGTATATGTTGAAGGACACATACAGTATATTACGTTGTGTTGAGTCATTTTTGCCAGCCGCAGCACAAGTCTTGATAATGGTTTATCTTTTCACGCTGCTTTTAGTTCTTTCGCCTATTTTTCCCCATCAACTGTGTAAAGCAGTTTTTATTATAAAAAAATTTTGGCTTTAGCAAACCGATTTGTCAGGTTAGCTATGCTTTGCTCACCCACATTATCATATTTGAATGGCATTTGTTGTGCAGTGGACAACTGCTTTTGACATTTTTCAGTCAGGGTAAAATAGTCACACTTCCTACATGACGTTGGACAGTTCTGTTGATATTTTGTATGTCAGTATTTAAATTGTTTTTGCCAATATTGGCAGCCAGATTGTTTACAGTATATCTAACTGTAAATGTATTTTTGTTTTTGTGTTATTTATGCACACTTCAGAAGTGAAATTATAACCAAGAATGTCTGCTATCAACTAAATACTAATCAACTCAGCAGCTTCAAGGCCAGCAGATATTTGTGCAGCATTGCGTTACATTAACATTAAAGCTTCTTAGGGATCCCACTGTGTACGTTTATACATTCCAGCAATGGTAATACATAGTGTCTCTGCATAGTGCATTAGTCTGTGAGTAAATATAGGTGACGACACCTATACATCATGGGCAGCAATCAGTAGTAAATGTTACCTCGACGTTGAGTTAAACACAAAATAAAAATGCATATGACATATAGCATTGTGTCTTGTGTTACATCTGTGATTGTAGGCTTATTAGTTAGTCTTTATGTTTGTCTTGTATATCTTAAGCAGACTCTGTTTACTGCAGGGCCTTGAAGAATTGCAAAAAGTTGCCCAACAGCTGGGGCCTCACTGTCAGTAGGGGAATTCATGAGTTACGACACTTTTCATATGCTGCTCACCTTGACACTTTTGGCGACTTGCATTCGCAAGAGCTTGCTGCCCTCAGCCCCAAAATGGATAGGTGTCATCACCACTGTATCAGTCTGTGCATTTGTATGTTACCTATGCTCAAACATCCAGCCATACGTTGAGCGCATGGATGACGGCTGGCAGTTAATGATGCTCTCCTAGTAATAGCAACATTCCCACTGCTGAGTGACTCGCTCCGAACACTGTATGCATGCATGTCTGTGTATGTGCAGTTTGAATGTTGTGAGTCGTTCGGCATTTGTCTACAGCTTTGGTAAACACACCGTGTCTCAAAAAACTGTGCCACTTTTTTTGAATTACTTTGTGAAACAAAGGCCGATTTTGATAATTTTTGGTAAACAAAATCACGAAACAACTTGACACAGATAACTTTAGTTTTCGCCACCTCACCTTAGTACTGTCACTACACTACCCTGTGAAATTTAGAAGTCGTAGTTTAGCCATTTACTCATCTTTGTTACAGCATGTGCTCAAAATGTCCTTCTCCAGCAAAAACGCAACCGGTGGACGTTGACGCCACTCGCCAACAGCACGTTCAGTTACCGCTGACTCAGAGCGGCTCAGTCGATGTTGATGCGTCATTTCACTTCGTTGACGTATGATCTTAAAATCAGTACGATTAGATGAAATACAGATTTCAAATGATATTTTGGTCTTAGTGATTTTCTGGGCCGATGCATGCGCAATCCAGCATACACTCATTGTTGTAAACGGCCAAACTGCGACTTCTGCATTTCGCAAGGTAGCGTAGCGACTGTATTAAGGTGAGATGGCCAAAACTATAATCATTTATGCAAAATTGTTTCCTGATTTTGCTGGCCAAAAATTATCAGAATTGTCCATTGTTTCACAGAGTTATTTGAAAAATAAAATGACGCAGTTTTTTGAGACATGGTGTATAAGCGGCACCACTCAGTCTGAAAATTCCAAAATCTTAGAGATATATGATAACGTGGCTTTTATATAGTGGTTGTCCATTAGAAACTACCGTAGTTTTTGTCCCAAAAGCATGGACTTATTATCATCTTGGCAGTTCGGTTGTCCATTGTTGTACAAAGTTAAAACAAGCCACCTCTGTTTACTTTAGCTTAACTTGTTGTAATAATAATCAGAATGTTGGCTGTCTTTCAGCCAGAGATTTTTTTTCGATGATCGTTAAAACTATGCAACTATGCCATTTACAAACTGCACTTTCGTGTGTATCGGTAAATGGTGTACATTCTTGTACTTTAGCACATTAGCAGTAAAACATTACAAAATTGGCTAGCATTCGAAGTGCTTGTTTAGTATCAAGCAAAGGACAAGTTATGTCTGTGCATTTGATAAATAAAATCATGATGTCATTCATTAATAAATATCACTTTATCCATTATTTAATAAACAATATGTTGGTGCCGCTTATGTTGTCAATACAGTCGCTTTGTTTGATGCAAATGACACGGGTTTTAATTGTTCTGTTTCTGATGTTCTTTTCTATGTGGTTTGCTGTGCTGTAAATTCTGTGTGTGTTACGAACGGATCATCGTCCGACGCTTAGGAAGTGCACAGTTACTGTATAAAATTATAAATGGTAGTGTGTGCTGAGTAATAAGACGAATTTCTTCGTACACGTATATTACAGTTATATACACAGTAACATGTCAACACCGTAAGCACTCCCAGCCTCCGATACGGCGCCTGTACGGTCGCAGTAGCAAAGAACCCCCATCTGCATTGTCGCTTCCTCTTGTAGGCGCTACCTGCCAATCATCCTTTACGGCCGCCCCCGCTCAGGGCGTTGGCCCAGCTCGGACGTGCGTCGCCGTCGTGCAGCGCGCTCACTAGATTATGTAACCCCAATCCCTGACAGTGTGAGCGATTCGTAAAAAACTTTTTATATTTCAAACTTATTTTACACTTTACTCACATAAACAAAATTACACTTTCTGTAGTTAATTGCTTCTTTACAGCAGCAACAAACTTTGACTTTGAATTGAAACATACATGTACTGTCAGGTCTTGGTTATTTCTGTTCACAGGCTTTATGTTGTTGGTATCCAGTCTTTTTATTAAGTTTAGTTATCATTTGGCTTTTTCTGCATTCACCCAAAAAGTTACAGTCTTTCGGCATTTTTGATTCACACTTACTGGTAACGTTAGATACACAACGAATGCACAGTGAAAGCGTGATTTCGTTTGCGACAAGTCAAGTTATAATTTCAAGCTTGTGGCGTCTGTTTGTGAACCTTGCATTGTGCATTGTTTTTTGCTTGAGGCATTATCCTTGTATTATATGTTGATATAGTATGGAATAGGAGACAAAATACCACGAGAGTTTTTTAATACAGGATTTGCTACTTATCCTGTAATTTTTTTGAATTGACTTTATATTCAACAGTGACATTTTTGTGAAGGAGAAAATCTGGAAAAATGATTCATGTGAAAAGCTAAGAGATTTGTCTAGTTTGTGGAACACAATGTTCTTTAGTTTCAAATTGTTTTTTGGCATCACTTTCTAAGTCAAAAAATTTTTATTTGGAAGTTTGCTTTTCAGTAATGTTTATATGTTTGCTGTTGTTAACAAGGTGGATCTTTTTGTATCGTATGTATACCTGCAAACTTTGATTTTCTGGAATTTTTTGTTGAAAGTGTCTTAATTTCATTTGTAGTTGCATTAGTTTTGTATAGGTTAGTCTGTTAAAACCAAAATGATGGTTATCCAAAATACCCCAGACAAGTACTTATGTAAATTTTGGGATGCGTAAGCAGTGGCAACCTTACAAACGAAATGTGAATACTTGCTTATATTGAATCTTGTTCTAGTTGCTGAAGATGGCATAGAAATGCTGTGGCAACAAAATTTTTTTCGTTTTAAGTTGTTGTTATCATTATTACTCACTCCCCCTTGTCCTCCAATAGACAGCATTATGATATTGATGACTGTCTGGAGGATAACAGAGAAGGTTATTAGAACTGCCATTTTGATAGATATGCACAATTATAATTGGCAGTTCTTACAATTTTAGCATTACGTCGTTTTCGTGTTTTGTGTTTTTCTGTAAAGGTTAAACTTGTTTCGTTATTATGTGTGCGTGCATTTTGCCTGGATAGGCCGTCCCCGGAATGACCATCTCTATACTGGAATTGTTTCTTGGCATCACTTCCTAAGTCAAAAAATTTTTAACAGTATAACAGGTTTTAACATTCTGGAATGACCAGCTCTACTTTTTAGGTCAGCAATGTAATATACAGGGTCCAATGCCATCTGTGTCAGGCGGGACGTTAAACCCTACTCACTCACTCACTTATTACTCACTGTTTAGTTTGTTTAATTTATCAGACATGCAGATGGTGTGACTGTTTGTGCAGTCAGTGTTGTGGTTGTGAGTTGGTTCACCCATTAGGTGTGTGTGTATTTGTGGTGTGTGTCTTTCTTGTTGTTATTTTTGCGGCTGACAACTAACTTATGTGCGTTCGTTGTTGTTATCTAAGTTGATTCATTCACTGTTATGACTGTATGCAAGTCAGTGTTTCACATCTATATAATATTCAACGTGTGTAGTTCAATAATATATACAATATACCTACATAATTTAATATACAGGGTGCAGCAATAAAGAAAAACAATCTCGTAAAAACATTTCTGTGCAGTATACGTATCAGCAATGGCAGAACGACATTGAGTTGATATCATATGGTTTAGTAGGCACAATGGTTTAAAATTTAAGCTCTACTTTTCAGGTCAGCATGCAGTTGCACTTTGAATGTTTATAAAAATGAATCAAACTTTGCAGAACTTGTTCAGTTTAACAGTTTCAGCATTTTTTGCACTGTGTGCAAGCTCCAGTGCCATCAGGATAACTTGCATTTATTCACTTAAACCCTGAGTCCTTGCACGAGAGGTGTTTGAATACGCATTTTGTTTTACTGCCCAGTTTACCATTGGCCATCATAAAACATTAACAACAGAAGCAAAATTATATACGAAAATTATAATATTGTACGTATGTAAAATGCAGTACTACACTACATTAGTAATTAGCAACGTGTATTCCTGGAAGAGATATCCCAGCCTGCAACCAGGGGTGCACCCGCACCCGGTATGTCACCCGGTATGTAATGTACTGTCAGAAAGTGGTTTTTGTAACTTGGATGCGTATTGAAGTACTGAGAGATGTCATTGAAGTTGTTATTTGGTAGATCAAAAAAGCGTTTCTGCATTTATTGCGTGGCAGTCGAGTCTTCCTAGTATTGTACATTGATGGTATAAGATGATTTGATGATAATTGTTGTTCATGAAATGTAATTATTGGGACGTGCGTTTTTCAAACAGTCACTGCTGGTAACTGATATTCTCTGTTTACTGCTGACGTAATACATTATAATACATTATAATACATTATGCTGAGCGTGGATGCCGAATTCCGTTGAGTCTATTTTCACGGACCTAGCATCTTGTTTTGTAAGCTCATTAGCCTATCTGCTGATACCAGATTTATTTTGTCCGCCTGATATGCCACTACATATCTATTTAAAAAATGAAGTAAATATGCGTTCTAATTTTATGGTTGAAGTCTGGTGGCATAATATGCCTACGGGGTAGGTAACTCGAGTACCGGCGTTTCTGCCTAGGGTTAAGACGGGACACGTCACTTATGGCAGGTGACGCTCTGGCGTAGCTCTGAGATGGGTTTCCATAAAAAGTGCTAAACACGCCGTTTGAACTTTGTCCTTTAAACGTTTTTGCTGTTGTGCACTTTACTACCCGAACTTGCACTTTTTTGTACGTTCACTACGAGTATGTTGGCAAGTGAGGGGAGTTTTACCTAATCATGTTAGTTGCTAGTTATCGAAAAGAAATATTATGCGCTTTTGACGGCGTACTTATGTAATGATTATGCACTGAATAAATACTGTTGTCTATCATCGTTTGATGCACATGCACCGTTGTACGGATTGTTGTTGACCACCAGTGGTCGTGGCTGCTGCTATTTAATTATTGTTTAATTGTTTTTCATTTTTTCTTTCTTTCATACGCTGTGCGTTGTTCGTAATTTTCTATGCAAGCTAGCCGCTTTTGCCTTGCGTCGTTAAAGCTCACCTTGTGCGAGGCGATGGCGGCGATGTATGATCTACAGGGTGCGCCAAAAAGTGACAGTCTTTTGGTATTTCGAGTTTCCTCTCTTGTTTAGTGCATTACATTTGCAATTTACTGTCGCGTCTTTTTTAATAGGATGTGTCATTCTTCATCTGCCGATGTCAACGGCTTCTGTTTGTATGTCAGTAAATTGTAATTTCGTCACGGTGGTTGATTGATTGGATAACTATTGATGAACGATGCGATGGAGAAACACTGGAGTTCTGAAAGAATTCCCAGAAAAGGTTTTTGTTTAGATATATGAGCGCATTTTAGGCTGTATATGTATAGCAAAATCTAAAATTGTTCAAACAGTTAAAAATACCTGGCGTTTTAGTTTATGAAGCATTGTATCGACGTTCTTGAAAGTGGTGTCACTTTTTTGGTTCATCCAGTATACGTTTGTCGTGGGGAGTAAGATCGATTTGGTGTTACAAAAATTCCTATGTTTCCAGTTGCCTCCGTCCCTATAATTTTTTATTGGACCCCTCAGAATATATGTGCATTTTTTGTTTGTTTTCACAAAGTTTTACTGACTGTTTGTATCTCGTCTATCTGTTATGCTTCAGTATCGTACGTATTTTTTATTTAGTTTTCGTGGTTACTGTTTAACGTGCCACTTTGTTTTTATGACCTATTATGTAATATTACGATTACATGATATGTCGTGAAATACTCGTAAAATTTAAACAAAATTAAGGAAAATATTTCCCCGTCCCTATTCCGTCTCTAGGCTGTAGCTGGAGGCACAGATATTTTTCAGGCTTAAGATCAATTTACTTTTTAACGACTGTACATATCGTTACTGTGTCGGTTGTGTTAGGCAAAGTGGGCCAGAAGGCTACACACTGAAATAGTCTGCTTCTGTAGCTGAGAAAATTACAAAGTTACAGTAATGCTCAATATATTATAATATTTTCAGGCTTATATATACTTTTGTACGTCACACTGTCTCAAAACAAAGTTCGAAATTTGCAAGGTGATGAACAGAATTCCAGCCGCAAGCCCTTACCCTTATCATGGACTACTCCCGTGGTCTTGCGACAGTGCAGGCTCCCACATTCAACAGTTTGGCAGCTTCTTCACATGTGTTGGCTTAATGCTTCGAAAATTTCATTTATTTACGTCGTGTTTTTACTCCCGCCTCAACATCGCTCCTGGAACCCTGCTTGATGCCAGAAATCACATGAACGAAATTAATGTAGGACTCGATGTATCGTTTTTAATGTACATGTATAGGTAATTAAACTAACCAAAGATTCTTGGATATTTTCTGTTGTGAACTAATAGTTAAGGTTGCTTTGGGAGCTTGAAATTCTGGTCCGCTTTGTGCGTATATTTGTTCCTGCTCGTCTTGTTATGTCAGCGTGTTGATAACTTGCGCGTCGTCGTGTGGATCGAACCGTTGTACATGATTTCTTTTGGACTTGTTCACCAGCTCGTATGTAATCAACGAATCGAACCGAATATCGTCAAAGCATATCGCTTGTGACTTGGAATTATTTACCTCTCCAGTCGCAAATTCAGAAATACGATAAAAGGCTACGAATGCAATAATCGAATGCAATAAAAGGCTACGAAATTTGCAGTAAAATGGTTTACTGCGTGTCAATAATGTCACTGCATTTCACTGTGAAATATTACACGTAATTTTAACTGACTGAAGCACAGCAACGGGGAACGGGCAGACCAAGCACACATACACTAAAAGTAAAAGATCGAAACCGCGGTAGGCTATATACCTGATATATAGCTATATAGCTGATATACCTGTAAAGACAATAAAACCAGCCACAAGTTTACGTCACGATCTGGCGCAATATTACCTACGGTAAGTACATAGACCTAATTTATAGGCCCATGGTGTTGCCTACACCATGGCCTCCTAATATTGATAATTTGTAAGAGACGACTGCGAATAACCTCGACTCAACAGGAGGCTCATGCTAGAGGCACTTGTTCAAAACCGTTACTGATTGTGGGCACGGACTTTATTCTGCTGAAATGTTTACATGTTTATATGTAGTTAGCTGCTATTTAGTTGCTAAAACTATTATACATGCTAACTCTGTGAAAAAGAATAATTTCAATACACGTTTCGTCACAATTATCCAAAATAGCTTATGGTGGCGAAAATACCCAAACTTACCCTACAACATGCAATAAAAGAAGAAATTTGAGCTAATGCTCACGAGACGCACAAAAGCCTATAGCAGTTCCGGTTCAGTAGTTTAGCTGAAAATTGGGGTGTTCACGATAAGTTAATATACAAATACCAAATCACAGGCTGAACGGTAGTTTAAGCCCCGTGTTAACGGCGACTTTTTTTCCTTTGGGGAAGCCAAAAATTCGACCCCCACAGAATCAAAACCCCTGATCGGATTGAGATAAAATTTGGCGCGGTTGATTACTTTGGCGAGGGGGCCCGTCATACAAAATTTTATGCAAATCCCTCCAAGGGGGGCTTCTCGGCAAATGGGTGAAATATACGCAAAAATTTTTATTTATACGTTTTTTTCTTCAACTCACCCACAGGCCAGACCTCTTAAGGGATTTTTACGCCTAATACGTCAAACGACGCGGTTCTGCACAAGGAAGTGTCTTTTTGGGGTTAAAAAATTAAAATTTAATATTTAACGTATTTATTCGCATAAGTCCAAAACAATTACAATGGGAAAAATTAAGCAATTCTTTAAACGGTCATAACTTTGGATATAGTCGTAATTTCCGGTTTTGGGGTATGGTTTTGGGAGATGGCCAATCTAATGGTGTCGTTCAATTTTATCCCGGACCCTCCATGGTTGCCATGGCAACGAAATTGGGGACAAAATGGGCTTTAACTCGGCTTGTGTAAAAGATATCTGCGCGTTTTTTGCGTCTATAGGGGGTTTCGGGGATGAGCCATTGAATGCTGCCAATCGAATTTTACCCCGACTAACTAGTTTTAAGGAAATTTTAGATTTATTTGGCGTGGTTTTAGTTTCTATTATGATTACAAATCCGTCATCTAATAGAAGTAGAAGTCAATGTGAAAACAGTATTAGTTTAGTTTTGGTTGATATTCGTGTAGAAGTTATCTACTTCGGACGGAAATAGAGGCCTTTGGCCTGCTTCCGGATATCCATTGATAATGATGAATGATGATGACTCTCGTTGCAATGGGAACGAAATTTGGGACAAAATGGGCTATGACTCAACATATGTAGGCCTACGAGATATCTCCGAGATTTTGCATCTAACAAGGGATTTTGGGGGTGGAGCAAATAAATAATTTTAGTAAGTCTACCATGGTTGACTCGTTGCCATGGCAACAAAATTTGTAGAATTTTTGCCAAAAATTGGCTAGAACTCGGTTAACTAAAGTCTACGAGATGGGCTCAGACTTTAGTTTGACTTGACTTATAGACGTTTGTGGTCGGCCATTTTACGCAACGGTCCTATAACTGCAATAATACGATTAGTTAAATTAGCATTATTGAAGTCTTTTCCGGGCCTATATTAAGCGGGTGATGCGTGCAATATTAGTTCGTTTATTTGTATAGCCATTTTGAGGATATAAAAGGAATTTTGTTCAATTTTGTCAGCAATGCAGGCCTGCGGTGACGTCATGCTGACGTGTGTCGTCTGCTTTGTTCAGTCACGCCATTAGGTAGTTAGTAACAGTACAGTTATAAGCGGCTTGGCTAATGTAAAAAAATGTCTGAGGCGCAATATCTCTGTAACTGATCACCAGTAGGAAAACAGTATTTTAGTAATAAAACCGCAAATATACATGTACAAAATATCAGTTTATTCAGCAGCACATTGACACATAGTCAGTGTGATGCGGGCAATATCACCTTTTGTGATTTTTGCTGTTTCGATGTGCGAGTTCTTTAATATTGCCGTTAACATGTGTATAAACTGATGTTTTGTACATTTATTCACTATCTGGATCGCATAACGATAGTTCTGTGTCGCCACCTTGTGAATGATATAGACTTGTGTCGCTGCCCGAAATCGACAAAAAATCCATAAAGCCCTCTATTTCGGCGTTCAAAGTCATTCAAGGTCATTAAATTCGGCGCCAATCGAGAGCCAGTGTACGACTTCCTTTTAGTGATTAATAGTAAGTAACCTAGGCCCTATGTTCGGTATCATTGTGCTACGTTATGCTGATTGATGTATTGAAGAAATAGATAAATGTGGACTGTCTGAAATGGTGGCCGTCTGGCTTAATTGGTGACGTCGTTGGTCGCCTCAACGAAGTTAATCAACGACAGGTCCGGTTAGTACTTGGACCGTCGGCAGGAGGGTAAACCATCTCGGTATGTATCCAACTTCCCAGGTCAACTCAGCCTGGCCATCCCTCCGTGAGTAGTTGCAATGACTACCAGCAAAAGCCGGGACGTAAACAGGCACACCGCGCGATGCACTAGCTTCGTATCCGTGGTATCACAGTGTAAATTGGTGTCTGGCTGAATGCTATGAAAACGGAGATCTGTGCCGCCCTATGGGTCTTATAGATCGTTTAACGTTTTTACGCGCAAAAGCAGCTACTGCTCTAGAGCGTCTTAGCCATCGCAATTCTGTCTGTCTGTCCGTCACACGGGTGGATCAGTCGAAAACGGTGCAAGCTAGGATCACCAAATCTTCACCGTCGGCAGACTTTAGTTTCGGGAACCGCAAAGCCTAAATTAAACCGTAAATTCAAAGGGGGTCACCCCGCACGAGGGCGGCAAATGAGAGGGGGGTAGGAAAAATTTGCGATTTTTAGCCAATAAGTCGCTGCAACGGTGCGAGATAGGGCTTAGGTTACTATTAGGCCTAATCACTAATATGCAGTCGTACACTGGCTCTCGATTGCCATCAAATTCAATGACCTTGGATGACCTTAAACGCCAAAATAGGGGTTTTATGGATTTTTTGGAGATTTCGGGCTGCGAGACATATTTCAAGAGCAAGTTGCGTCAAAATCAATTGAGATAGACAGGGAGAAGCTGCGTATGAAAGTTTCATCATTGAACGTAGATTTCGACGGTTCAAGTCTCGATTTTCCAGGTTCAAGAAAACATGCGGGAGGGCATCAAAGAGCGGTACCCCCGTAGAAGTCGCTATTTTACCGCTGTTAGCCAGTCTTTCGTGAACACGGTTGCAGATTACCATGGACATGCTGCTTATCACAAAAAGTACTAGTGACGAGCTTTTTAGTCGTATCAACATCGACGACATTGATTTTTGCGATCTTTGGCTGCAGTGCACACTCCAAAAATGAACTGCGATGAAATGGCTGGAGATAGACTGACAGTTTGCGAACAGGAACTGCTATAGGCTTTCGTGCGTCTCGTGAGCATAAGCTGAAATTTCTTGTTACTTTACGTTTACGTCTAAAATATTACTGTGTCAGATGGACACAGAAGCTGGCGTGCTATTCACGAAACTTTGCGTACCGTTTGCGTACCGTTGGCGTAAATTTTTGCATACGTAAGAATTCTTACGTACGATACGCTCTATTCACGAAAACCGGCGTATCGTACCGTTTGCGTACCGATTGCGTAAAAAAAGTTCAGGCGTAGAACTTGCGTACGCACATCCTACGCAAGATTTCTTGCGTACGACCTTTCGTGAATAGTACGCCTGGTGCGCTGAGGGCGTACTACTCGTGGCGGGAGCAGAACCCGAGCGAGGCGCTGCACGACGTCATGGTTGATGTAGACTCTGCGTCAAAAAGCTCAGCGTCCGTCCACATCAGCTGGAAGAAGGACGAGAACACGACAGCCCGGAGGAACGTCAATGACGATACCAGCAACGACAAAACAACGCTGTACGCCTCGCTGGTCGGAGTCAGCGACGGACTGAATAATTTCACACTGTCCTACGTCTTCGCAACTTCCGACGCTGTTGCTACGTGCCGCTGTTCTTTTCTTCCGCATTTCATGACCTACTTTGTCCTCCTACTATATCTTAGCACACTGTCTGCGGTGTTAAAATTACCCTTACACCACACTTAGCTTGCGCTACTACAGTTATCACAATTTTCGGCTGCAGTCGTGCGTTATACAGCAAACGACCGTGTAGTATAGGTCATCTGAGTGTGATAAGAGTACGATTCCACAATGTATGAAGTGGTATACCACGCCAGCAGTGCGGTATCTACACGATGTTTCACAAAAAACCCTTTTTGTTTTTTTCATACTTCACTTAAATTGTGAGCAATTTACATGAAATTTTTACCAATGGTAGCTGAAGAAATACTAATTCAAAATATTTGAACAAAATCTGGCGGTTGATGCCCCATGACACATATTCTTTGCTAGTCGTGATGTAACGCTGACGTCATAATGTGTCACAGATACAAACTTGCTAGTCTCAACTGGTGCTGTCAGTTGCTACCCTGCTTCGATGGTGAACTTAATCTGGTTCGCTAATAAAAAATGCTTATCGTGTCAGCACTGAGCAACATGGAAACATGAAATCGGGCATCTTGTGATCTAAAAACTCAACATCTTGCAAGCTCGGTGTGATAGTGCACTGTGTTGCTCGAACATGTGAAAGACCAACTATCCCCGCAGACACGTAAGTTCGATCGCTTTGCACGTTTTTGTGGCTGCAACTGTAAAACTTCAAATATTTGATACCAACAAACCAGATTTTTCACCATTGAAGCAGGATAGCAACTGGCAGCACCAATTGGGATTAGCCTGTTTGTACCCATGACACATTATAATGTCAGCGTTACATCACGACTAGCAAAGAATATTTAATCAACTGCCATGTTTTGTTAAAAGATTTCGAATTAGTATTTATCTAGCTACAACTGGTAAAAATTTCATGCAAATTGCTCATCATTTGAGTGAATTATGAAAAAAAACAAAAGGGGTCCTTTTTATGAAACACCGTGTAGTACTTATTCGACGGTGGCACTCGCACTTTAAATTGTCTACAGTGTCGACAATTCACAAGCGCAATGATACGTGACCAATCGAATGACGACGTACAGGTCACACGAACGATTGTCGGCCATGCAGCATAAAATAAGAGTGAGTTAATCCACCGTTAGGAGTGTATAAGTTCGCTTAATATTCACTCATCCTACTCTAGGCCTATTTTTAACATTTACTTATTTCGTGACCTACTGTGTCCTGCTATCTCTGAAGACGCTGTTTGTATCCAGTCAAGGCTGGCGATTGAAACACATGTCACATTTGTTTATCTCACGCACGTTTCAACCTCGTTACACTCGCATGCCATAATACACTCTAGACCGTAATGAAACGTATACTTATACGTAGGCCTATCAGTTGCAACAGCTTCTCATGACTATAGTATTGGGTTACTGCTCCGACTGTAGGCCCCAGAGTCAAAAAAACATGCCACCTAACTTTCGTCCGCCATATCTTCACCAATTATCGATCGAATTTAGGTAAATTCTGATTTTATTTTAAAATACAATATGATCACACATCAGTATAGCAGTAGCACGTTCGGCTGATTGATCATTCGCAAATAATACCAAATAAAAAAACAGTCTTGTTATTATTATGTTATGCGTAGTCTACGACGCGATCTCGTTATTTATGCGGCAGGTGCACATGCGACAAGTTATTGTTTAAATTTGCATCGCTAATCTATTGCAGCTGAGGCTTGAGCCCGGGCTATGCACCAGCTGAGGCGCAGCAGTTCTAATTAATTTAATTAAACAGCGACACCAAACGTTGTTGCAAGGCAGTGAATGCAGTGGCGTATTTAAGGGGGGCACGGTGCAATGCCCCCCCTTTTGCCCGACCATGAAAATTTTTTACAGGCGACTTTATATTATGAAAAGGTGCGCACACATGAAGCACACGTATTCAATATGCACCCTTGTCAAGCCAGCTCTAAAAGTGCACGACGTGTGCTCTAAGTCTGCTTCATGTGTGCTTCCTCGTGTAAACGGGGTATAACTGGTGCTCTGCTAAAGCCGATAAACGTCCTAGTGTTTGACTAGGAGTGTCATCCGTGTCCGATTGCTAGCGGTGTCTTTTAAACAACTGCCTTTAGAATAATACAGCTGGAACTGAAATTCCTGCATGTGTGACAAAAGCGGACGGACGTCATTTTGTGCTGTGTCGATCAGGTGGCCAATGACAAGTCATGCAACCTAACCGACAGGCCTATAGAGCTGCTCTGGCATATACACGTTCACGAATGATGAAGCTGCTGACCTCCTCGCAGCGCCGGCGAACACTGACATTTAATTGGCATATCTGCCAATCAAACGACGACAGCAGATCCATCAAAACAGTTTGGAGACCTTTGGCAGGCGCGCCGGTTTGCGAGCGAGTTAAGAAAAGGCCTACCACCGCCGCCACACTTCTCATATATAATGCACCATAACCGAGTTGTGTGCGAGTCCGCGTGTAGGGCCTACACTATACAGTTGGGTATTTTGGAGCACATCTACTGGACTTACCGCAACTTACGCGAACATCAATTAGCGGCGGCAGGATATCAAATTTAAAGCAACTTGTGACGTGTAACTTACAACCTTAGTCGAAATTTCTCGGTACATGCATGATGAATGCATGCGTGCCACGCGATGGATGCTCGATGCAGTTGAATTTTTGACCGGCAGTCTATTAGACCTAGCCCAACATATGTGTAGGCTTAATCACGCTACAAAAGTGACCGTAATTAAACTACAGTGTATATGCTTATGAAACGCGTAGGCCTATGTCATCTGTAGCGATTTAAGCGATTCAGCCTACAAATTGTGTAGTGTTTTATCGGCCGTTTGTTGCATGCTGTTATACGGTACTTCGAGACCTCACGGCATAACTTGGTGGCAATGTGGCATGCTTGCTTGTGATCATAGGCTTTACATTTTTCACACTGTCTTGGTGTGCCGACGTCACTGGTCATCACATATTTCAGCAGACACCTAACGTGCAACTTTGCTGTGATTGTGCAAGTTCATACTAGAGAAGCAAAATCAAGAAAGACTTGCAAAACATGGAATTCCCTTGAAAGAAAACATAGAAGCTAAACTCTTGAACAGACAAGAATGGCGTAAGTCGGGGTATAGCTCAGCACATCCATGTGAATGGCGGCTAAATCAAGGTCAAGGTCAAGGTCACACACGAGCATTTTCTTTTATGACAGATTATCGTAAAAC
>Ga0209367_1004888_pt1 | contig 18565 bp, 8 predicted proteins | sample WorMetLIZISLAND2_FD_187412 | JGI IMG/M metagenome (GOLD analysis project Ga0209367, IMG submission 187412) | Marine gutless worms symbiont microbial communities from Max Planck institute for Marine Microbiology, Germany - Olavius geniculatus... ... | reverse complement strand
GTACGGCCGTCGGGCTTTTCCAGTTGCTGGTCCGACGGTCTGGAACTCGCTGCCAGATGAACTCAGAGATCCAGCGTGTGACATTGACAGTTTCAAACAGTTCTTTAAAACAATCCTGTTCAGTCATTACTAGTGTGACAAGTGCATTAGAGGTTAATTTTAACAATATGCGCTATATAAATTTACATTTTACTTACTTACTTTCTCTTTTTATGCAGATTTTCGTCCAAAAATGCTAAATTTTAGGGTTGGAAGCTCCCATTTGGAGAAAATTTAGCGACAAAATTGAAATGTTTAGCAACCGTAATCTCTTCTGTTGCAAATTAGAAGCTGTCTCGGAAATTTGCAACTTTCTGGTCCGCCTACTTTTTAACTTAGATGCCGCTACATACATCAATGAAAACATTACAAGACGTTTTTCAACGAACAACAGGTCGTCGACGCAGCGAGTGGCAGGGCGTCACTTGTGGCTATCGATGAGAACGCTAGCACTGGCAGTGACGTCATCGCCGACTGGATCCCGCTGTCAGAATTCAACAACCGCAGGAATGGCAGCAGTGGCGGCGGCATCGGCGGCGGTAGCGGGACCAGGTTTATTTCAACACTTCGACATCTGAAGCAGCGATACCTGACTGGCAGTCGTAGTGGGGCTGATAACGTGACTGAAGACGACAGTTCAGGCCTGCTGGCCGCAGACTGCAACACCACCGATGACGACGAACAAACCAATGGTGAATTGTAGCTTAGATGTCACCAGTGGTAGTGGAACCGATCTAGGAAATGAAGGGCCATACCCATTTCAAAAAGTAATGCTATTAAAGATAAGCCAACTTAGCTGGTTTTTAGGCACATTATAGAAGTTTTCTTACTTAGTTTCTTATTTATTTGTTGACGAGTTGCAGCTGTATAGTGTCTGAGTTCTAGTGTGATGTGTCAGTGTGAATTAGTCCCCAGAACCATTTGCTAAGACTTTGATGGCTGGTTTGAAGCCTTAACGGCTGACTTAGCGGTTCAAACCGCTAAGTTGTTAAGCTAGTGGTGGTCTGGACCACTAAGATATCTGTCACTGGTAGTAATTTTTGAGATCCAAAAGCAACTTTTACGTGATTTGTAATGACATATGATAAATTACCATTTTCCCATGAAGTGCGCTAGTAAATCTATTATTTTATGTGGAACTGTGGAACTAATATTTACTCACTGATTCTCACTACTGGCACTGTGACGACTGACGATGATGCGCACTCACACTGTTCGCTCTGTTTGCAGCAGTGCGAACACAACACATTGTTCAATTTTTGCTCTAAATTGCTAAAGCCCAAATTCCATTACGCCGACTTTGCGACGACACACATCATGAAAGTTCGCAACATAAATCACGTGGTCGACTTTCGTGCTTCATGTCACAGACTTTCGTGATTTGTGTTTGCGACAAAGTCGGAGACAAAGTGTATGGACTTTGTTGCCCACTTTTCCCATGTATTGTAACGGACTAAATTCCGTTAGAGTAACACAAACGGGTTTGTTGCGGACTTGTCACAGACTGTCGCAAACATCTCGACATGTCGAGATGGTTTGTGTCCACGACTTTCGTGATTTGTGTTCTCGACTTTTACCGAAACTTCATGATTTGTTGCTGTTTGTCTCGGCGACTTTCATGATATGTGTCCGCGACTTTCCCCACGGGGAAGTTTCAGTGAAAGTAGGCATAATGGAATTTGGGCTTAAAACTACTAGCTTATCAGCGGCGGTGGTGTGGAACTTTAGCCGTCTAACTTAATGGTTGGTTGCAGTCCGAAGTCTTAACGGTGGCCGTTTTGGGGACTGGTGTGAAGATAATGTGAATACGTGAATACGATGTAATGTGAAGTAAATGTGAATGTGTTGTAATGATGTTAATTTACTGTGGTCGCCGTGATGCTGTTACAGTGCATTGTGACTATTGTTATTACCAGCTAGTTATCTAGGAAATATATTTGTATGGCATGCATAATTATATGATGAACACTATACACATGACATTACATAATGTAGTAGTAATAGTTGTCCGAACGAGAGATTGCTATTGCATCTCAACTCAGATACCTTATTGTACCTAATTGTCCATATAATTTTGTAGTATTTGTTTTTATTGTCAGCATCATTTTGTAGTAATAATTCTCTTTTGTGTAAATCTGTCATTTGGCGGTGCAGTGTTTTTATCAAGACTTTGTGTAATAAAAGTGTAAAATGTAATGTAGTGCTAATAATACAAAACAAAGACTAGTTAATCGAGCCCCCTGTCTTCCAATAGACAGCATTATCACATTGATGTTTGTCTGGAGGATAACAGGGAAGATTATTAGAACTACCATTATGTTAATTACATATGCATGCGTATAATTGCGATAAAGTAAACATTCCACCACACTGTAACAATGTATCTACAATACCTTGAGAAATATTAATACATGAAAGCCAGTCTGTGCTGTATGCGGGATTGCGGGGGCACTGTGTTGTTGAAATATAAAGTTGTCAAATATTGTGCTTACGAGTTTGGTGTCTTGTTATTAAGCGCTTTTAATAACGGGCCACATTACAGGTTTTGTCCATGTGTCACATACGGGTTTTTAACTGAAAAACAAAAAGGGCGTAGAATGACCAAAATTGGTTTGAACTTTTTCCAGGGCAGGAGTGACTGGTGTGCCAGTTTTAGCTCGGAAGGTCAAAGGGTCAAAGGTCAGGGTTAGGGTTGCACCATGCAGTGTATAGCTAGGTGGAGAGCCGCATATAATATTGCCACTGCATGTTTGTTGGCATAGATAATACATTGTACATATAGCTACAGTATGATTATCAAATACAGACAACAGCTAGACGTGTTATGTATCTTTGTTTTCTGTCCATCTGTCTGTCCGTCTGTCTCTTCGTGATTGTGAAATCAAAGAACGAACTTGAATATCTGTTGTTTACGTGTTTATGTTAATGGATATTGTGCCGAGTCCCATACTGTTTGTCATAATGTGCAGTTTAATAATAATTGATAGCCCCACTGATACTATTTATTACTATAATGCAAACGTTGTTGTTTAAAATAGTGATGTTTGCCTCATAGCCATTATGAGTGGTTATCGGTTCATATAATGTGTGTTATTATGTCATTGTATTTTATCTTTTTTTATCGTTATTTCACTGTTGTGCATTTTGCCATTTATTGCATTACAAAGTAAATATTGTCTATATCTTGATCCATGCTGTGAATGGCAATTATACGACAGTTCTTCACCGTTTGTGATGAAATGTGCGTGTGTTAGTTATAATTACAATTGTTATAATGATGCAGTATTTTAATAATGTTACTACAGTGTATTTGGTGAAGTAAATGTGAATTGGTCATCGTTGTTGTCATTAGATATTGTACATTAAACATATCATGACGTACTCAGCACAAACTGTCAGTTACCTAATGGCTGGCCTGGGGGCAGGCTCCCTTTCCTCTGCGTATAGCTTTTTGCCATTTTTCTTCTTGTGGAACAACGTTTTTTAAATATGCAGTCGGGCACTAATTGGTTAGCATAATGCCCTTAAATGAATGACGTGAGTGGCTGGGCATTTTTTTTTTACAATTTTAGGCTAAGGATTGACTTTTTGTACATTCCGTATCAGTTATTTTTTTGTAAGGGTTAAATTTTGGGTTTCATTATTATGTGTTCATGTGTGAATTATCTGGAAAAACGGTCCCCAAAATGGTCTATTATGATTTGAGCCGGACGTTACACACTCACTCATTATGTTATGTTTACCTGTTTATAGTGTTTATAGTTAAGTCTATATTTGCCTGTGTGTTAGTTGCTTGCTTCGACTGATTCCGTTTATATTGTTAGTTATCATTTTATTCCGTCTTGCACGCTTTTTTGTTTTTTCCACCGAAGTTACATGTAAAAATATTCTCGTTCTTCTTCTTCTTCTTGTCTCTTGTTCAGTGATCATCAGCTGCTGAGGCCTCCTTATACGATCTTGTTCCATGTTGCTAAATGTCTATAGGAGGCTAGGCCTACATACAGACACTGTGTCCGGTAAAAAAAACTAATCCCTAGACATCGTGCAATAAAAATGTCAAATCTGAATGAATCTAAATAAAGTTTTGTATGCTTAATCCCCAGTAAAGTCCTGAAGGGATCGCTAAATTTTATTGAAAAATATTATTTCCTACCAAAGTTATTAAATGTTGAATATCGATAACAAAATATATCTTCGTTACCAGTATGGCGTTACGGAAGTAAACCCCTCTGTTAATTTACATTTGCGTAACTCTGACAAACAACAGATGATTCTAACAAAGTTTTACACCAACAATGCACCATTTACTGGCAATCAAACTGCCAAATTTCAGTTAAATTTGCCTAAGCAAACAATAGCTACAACGGCATTTGTGAGATCACTCCAAAACACTTCAGTTTTAGGTCTTTGTGGATAACGTTAGACACAATGACTTGAAAGTGAAGTTTTTTTGGAATTTATTGGGGATTAAATGTACGAAACTTAATTCAGACTCATTAAGATTTGACATTTTTATTGCACGACGTCTAGGGAATTAGTTTTTTACCGGACACAGTGTAGAATTAAAAAACACCGACAAAGTATATCTGTCAACTGGCAGAATCACACGTGTCTTACCACGTTTTATCTCTTCATTGTATGTATGTATCTCGTGGTCTGTTGATAGGTTTCTCTCTCATTCCAGTGAATTGCGACATTCGGTCGTGTTTCAGTGTGTTAGGGTCTAGGCTTAATATTGATATTTGAAATCGAAAGTTCATGCGATATAGTTACCACTATGGCTACTATTATTATTACTGGTGTTGCTGCTGTTACTGCAATCATTCCTGCTGTTCCGTTCACGCGTTTTTGTTATCAGTTTTGCATGACAATATTGATTTATTGTTTCCACCATAAATGCTGTAATGACGCCTAAATTTTACCAAATTTCGTTTCGTTCGGTCGGGGCTGCATCTTGGACTACTTTGGGGGAACTTTGGTGTTCCTTAGACCCCCTAACTGGTGTGGAGGGCGGCTTGTTTTTGCCCCATTTTCTTATGCACATCCTGTGGGCGTGCGCTTGTTCTTTGTAGTAACAGAGTTTTGCAGTTTGTGCATTTTCTCGTGATACTCAGTTTTTTGATTTAGCTGCCGGTGGAGTTTGTTGTAATAGATGAAAAACCAAATATATTCCGAAGGAGATATTCAAGTGTTTTGCAATCTAACTGTTGTCTACTGTCGTAACAACAAGCTAGCCCTGTAAAACCATGTCTAATATGACTTGCTTCGGCCTTGACCCCTTGATCTTGACTTTTGACCTTGAACGTTGTGCCTTGGCACACTGTCAGACTCTGTCACCGTCGCAGTGTTAGTTTCGTCTCGTCTTTCACAGTCGTTATGTGGCATTTTGATTAGTTTTTTTACGCGGATAATTACTATCTAATTATATTGAATTAGCATGTAATTGTTGTGTTTAATGTGATCGTGGCTTGTCGTGTATTTTTGTTGTAATGTGGAAATGTGTGTTTTACGATAAGCTATCAGCTAACGACATATTAATATGATATTAATTAGGTGTAATGATATTATCTTATGGCAAGGTCACTCTGCTGAGTTATCGTTGATTGTGTATGAAGTTCTTGCTGAAACACGTACTTTGCATTTGTTCAATTGACCATCTGCCGCAATCAGGTCTGCGCCACTCCAGGTTAAAGTTTTGAGAAATTAACTTATGACCACACATTCGTCTACTGGCTGCACTGTATCTACTGTCTGTAGGCCTATAATCAGTGAAAAAAACTTTAACAGTTTACAAAGCTATGTAAGGGCGATAAGAGTCAAAACTTGAAAACGGCAAAATGGTTTTGGCGCGATATTATTGCGTGTTGAATTCCAGACTGGCCCTTACAAGACTAGCCATTCTAAATACTTGAAAAATATTACTGTAGGCCTATATCCTAAACAAAATTTCATTGTAGATACTTTTACTAGGTGCCAAGCTAAGCTAAGTGAAAGCCGTTTTCGAGTGTTGACTCATATCGCCCTTACACAGCATTGTAAACTGTGAAAGCTGCTTGTGGCAATGCGTAGGCCTATATCCGTTATGTAATTTTTTACTCAGTGTAATTTAACACACAGTTGAATTTGACAGAACGATAGACTAAAATTCAGACATGCCTGGACGTGTCTTTCTACCGTGGGCATTGGCATTTACTGCAATATACGTGGTGTCGGCAGGGACTGGTGTTCTACATTGTTTCGGCTTGCAACTTCTGTCTTTGTATTTTTATTTCAAATATTTAGAATGGCTAGTCTTGTAAGGGCCAGTCTGGAATTTAACACGCGACAATATCGTCCCAAAACCATTTTGCCGTTTTCGAGTTTTGACTCATATCGTCCTTACATAGCTTTGTAAACTGTTGAAGTTTTTTGCTCTGGTTTTTGCTGTTTTTTGTCGACTTTTGTCAAAATTTTTGGTATTTGATTTTATGACAATAAGTTTATTTACTGTTTTCAGAATACATCCGGGCGGGTAAAGGAAGTTGGTGCAAGGAGAAAAATTATGTGTGAAGTAACAATGTCTGCTGCAGCCAATTTTGTCTTTGAATAAGAACGGTTAGTGCCGTGGAAACAGGGGTCGTCATGGGAGAAATTTTAATGACACCATCGGATAGCTTGGGTCCGAAAATAGGGGGATAGGTGCAAACAGCGCGCAATTATCTTTTACGGGGACCGAGTTATGTCGCTTTGAAATCTTCATTGGCTGTAATGCAAAATTTTGCAACTTTTGAGTGGTTGCTATGGCAACATGGGTTGTTAGGGAGTAAATTTAAATGACACCGTTAGATTTCCCGACCCCGAAAATAGGGGGGTAGGTGAAAACAGCGCGCAATTATCTTTCACGGGGACCGAGTTATACTGCTTTGAAGTCCCCATGGGCCGTAATGAAAATTTTTAAAAATTGGGGCATAAAAAGGGGTGAGTTTCAAAAATTTTAATCGAAACCATATAAGAAATGTGTCCGGCCTCGGGACGCTTCGTTTGAGCCATTAGCGGCGTTTGTCGATTCAACGTGCGGACCTGTAGCCGTGCGCGAGGAAAAAAATAGACTCCTAACGGCGAATTTCGCGCATGCGCAGCCACGCCCCCTTTGAACCGATTGTAACCAAATTTTGCATGTGGGGTCGGGTGGTCGATCACTGACGGCAAGTTTTATGGAAATCGGTTAAGGGGGTTCACAGTTACAGAACCTCCCCCCCCCGAACGCCATTTCCTATACTTAACGTTCATCGCTCTTACAACAGTGTCAGCACTACCGTGCTGCACTGTGATGTTACAAGTAGAAAAATTTGTCTACTCGTTGCCGACACTTGAAGTGATTGCTTATTTTGAATTTTAACTGAAATTTGACTTTTTCGTCGTCGACCGTCGTGTACGTCTGCGGTAGGCTTAAGTTGTCCAGCTGTATTTACGCGATTTATGTGTTATTTTCTCTTATAGCTCACCCCTACGGTTCCTAAACCACGGGACAAGAAGAGGAATAAAAAGAAATTTGACGGTGACCGTTGTAACACAACTGACAGTTGGCACACCACGAAGTAACTGACTACAGCAATAGGGAAACGATTACATCAATTTTTATTTTTAGTTTTCTGCGCCTTTTTGTTTTTGAGTTATGAGCCCGTGAGGGACGAACGTACAAACAGACAGACGGATTGGCAAGACCTGTAATACGGCCTTTTCGTACGTCCGCACAATCGAGTACCGGTAGGCCTATGCCTATAACACCATGCAAATAGAACGTGTTTGGTTCGTCTGAATTCTTAGCGTTAGATGTCTGCATTTCTTAGAATGATTTAATGCAATCGAAGCAAACTTAGCCTCTACAATTTGGTTATCGTATACTGCAATTCTTTTATACAAATCGAAACTTTTAACAAGTTACAAAGATTTAAAAAATTTACAGTGTGTCAATATAGGCCTAGCTAGCTAGACGGCTGTTCGCAAAAGTACATAAGTAATTCATCGACGTTGTAAAATCTACAGTTAGGCCCCTATCAGATGAGATCATTTCTTAAGTTATTTACAAATCGTACAACGAATCTCAAGTCGATTAATAGTTTGCACCGGCTTAAACACTCAAAAAATGTCACGAATAATTTCGAGCAAGCCTCTCAAACAAACAGCAGAAATTGTGCTCGTTACTGTGAAAAATGCACACTTGTAACGTTGTGACACAGGCGGTCCGTGTAGAAAAATAAACAAATTTCTAGTCAGAAGGCCACAATAACAGACTAGTATCATATTAAGGTGACGTCTAGCACGGCGTGGTAGAGAAGTAGACCGGTTGAGAGGTCAAGGACATCGTGCGCGGGTGACAGAACAAGGTCGAGTCGACAAACTTGCGCTCGGGTAATTCCGGAGGCAGCGGCGGGCTGCAGGCGACGTAACAACTAGTTTCGGTTTCGTCAGTTTCGGTTTCGCTTTCGGCCGCGGCCTGCTGCTGCTGCTGGTGTAGTTTGGCTGCTCTGCGGCGTCGCTGTCTGCGGTCCTTGGCTCGTCTGTTCTGGAACCAGATCTTGATCTGTCGCTCTGACAGGCCAGTGGTGGCGGAAATTGCAGTTTTACGTGCAGAGTTGATGTAAGCACCCTGATCGTACTCCGACTCAAGCTCAACGCGCTGCTTCTCCGTGTAGACCGTCCTGTACTTGTCACGCGTCCGAGTTTTGCCTACAACGACGACAAATTGTACACATAAGCGTCATCATATAAAAGCTACATGTACGCACAATCGAGCATCGGTAGGCCTATGCCAATAACACCATGCAAATAGAACGCGTTTGGTTCGTCTGAAATCTGAAGATGTTAGATGTCTGCATTTCTTAGAATGATTTAATGCAATCGAATCAAACTTAGCCTACAATTTGCGCGTCTTAGCTGTCATATTAGCTATCGTAGGCCTACAGGTGTCCATTCGTGTGTCTGTCTGTCCGTCCGTCTGTCACACCTTGCTGCGTCAAAAAGGAGTAACCCCCTAAATATCATTAAAATCATTTATTTTTAGGGTTTAAGGTCGTTAAAGGTCATCGAAGTTGATACCTCTGGAAAGCTCGTCAGCGGTGTTAGTTATGACAATCTGCAAGTATGTGCCTATCTGCAACCGTTTCCGAGCTAGACGAGTCCATAGCGGTAAAATAGCAACTTCTTAAGGGGGCGACGCACCCCTTTTTAACCTATCGTTAGATGGGAATTTTTTTATCCAACGGCAGGGAATTTTGTCACGAAAACTAGAGTCTTCGTGGCAGCTCACGGTAAAGATTGCGTGATCCTAGCACTGTTTTGATATGACTGCAGGGTGTGATGGACGGATGAACACACGGACAGACGCCTTTATGATAGCTAAGACGCGCATAGCATAGCTGTCATCGCGCGTAAAAATACTGCAACATAGTTATCAGACTAAATGTCAATAGTTTCGTTTCAATAAAACTTTGAAAGCGTACAAAAAAACTGCACAGATATTTTTGGTTTTGAGGGTCAAATTTAGGGACAGAGGTTTCTTTAGACACAAGGACGGACGACAACCGGAAACATAGAAATTCTTTACGCCTAAAGTAAATATGATAACTAGCGAAATATGACAACCTTGAACCAGCGGATAGACCCTAGAGTGAGTTGTTCACGAATGCACCACTGCGATAGATACAGCATAGTAATTCATAGAGACATTGACGGACAACAACCGAGCCGTTTAGACGCCGGCCGCCTATAGGAAAGTGTCGTTAAAGACATCCTGCAGTTAGGCGGTATGGCACCTGTCCGTGCAGTGGTATATCTGATCGACTGATGTGTCTTTGATGTCGTTGAGTACAGTTTATAGCTGGCCGCTGGCTGAGGCAATGCGGAAGCTGCCTACGCACGTAGAAATAGCCCTAGCGTACAATAGCGCGGTTTGCTTCGCACCGTTCGGAGTATGAGTCTGTGTGTAATAGCTGTTCTCTGTGTTCGTCTTCTCACCACATTAACACCACGACTAAATAGTTCTTCCACTGACTGACCGGATGTACATCGATAGGAAATGAACGTTTGCTGTCTAATGACGGCGTGCACTTCATGCACGCAGTAGGCCTTACCACAGGTCAGTGTCTTGATCAACCTGGCTATAAAGCCCTTTCTCTTATCTCAGCATCACTGATGTACTTGCTACTGCTGCTGTTACTGCTGCACACGATGTGTTCTAGTCTTTAGATGGCTGTAAAGCAGTAATTAATCGCTCATTAAACACAGCATGCCGCGTGGCAAGAAGCCTACTGAACCGCGAATCGACTCGACTGCAGAGAAACTTTCGACTAAACTTACCCGGGTGGTCCCCAAGAACTAAACTCCTACTTTCCTAGCCTATTCATAATTTCATCAAAATAATATTAGCCGCAATTTTCACGATGTTCTTTCACCGGCCACATCAGTGGTAAATTTGTAATAGGCTACAGCAGGCCTAACTGTCACGGCTAAACGAGTCTTGAAATAGAGCCAGCTTCTGCATGCACAGAATGTTAAAACGTCATAGATTTGCATTTGATCTAAAACTGACCAGATTTCGCAATGACACGTTTGGTTTTTTATTTTTAATCACGTCTCATCTGCACGATTTTTTTGCATAATTTATGTTTACTAATGGGCAAAGAACGATCTTGGCATTGTCGCATTGCACGGACAAAAAGTTCCGCTGGCTAAATTGATAACGTTCGAAGATCGACATAGCCTATTCTCACGATTGTAAATAGCATACAGTTGCTTGCATTAAAGACGTGAAAACTTTAATTCCAAAGTAGGCCTATGCCGTACAGTGCAACAACAGTACTTCAGTATAACAATGTTAAACATTTCCGCGTGCATTTTAGGATAATTAAAACAAGACTCGACTGACGTGTATGGTTATTCCTGTTAGGCCTAGTATTTCAACGCCAAGTTATGCATCAAGATAATAAGACGCGGTTGAACTTGAGTTTTAAACAGATAAACAGCGGCTGGCGAATACGGGAGTCAATTTTCACCTGTATTGGGTCGCATGTCGCTCTCTTTGATCTATTCTTACCGTGAGTAAATAACAGTGGCTGAGTGGGCGGGGCCGCGGCGTCGATCACAAATTAGCATATCAACTCCATTGTACTGTAATTTAGTCTCTCAATGGACTGGAGGGGCATCTGAATTCTGAAAGAATGCATAGCGGAATGCCTCCAGGCTGCATGACTATAGCAAACGCATCTTTACTTCGTCTAATATCGGAATCGAACGATGAATGACGAAATGGTTCAATGCAAACACAGGCAAAACAAACGTCGAAGTAAATGTGTAAACAAAACTGGGAAGAAAAGGCTTTTATTAGTTATAATAATATAATTTCGTCGTAAATGATAGCAGAAAACAAAATAAAAAAAACTAAACGCGCAAGAACGCGAAAAGTGAACTTAACTAATTAGTTATTTTCAAAGTTTTTTCTTTGGAATAAGCAGCACGAAAGTTAAAAAGTAATCAAGCAAGAACAAAAGTCAGTACTAACGCCAAAAGTTGCAAGCTCGTTGATGATTAAAACTACAAAACTAACTACCGACTAAACATGTCGGCACAGTCTCAATTTCGACATTTTATGCGGCCATCCGTTTACAGATTTGCGCAACATTTTGTGTTAATTTTTGAGCTGAAATTCCGCACACCGGTTACTCCTGTTTTAGAAAAAAATTTATGTTAATTTGTGATGATTTATACACATTTTATTTTACGACTTAGAAGCCCGTAAGGGACAAACAGACAGACAAACGGACGGACGAACAGATAAGCAAAACTGTAATGTGGCCTGTTAGATGACGGTGAAATAACTAAACAGCTGCAAATAAATGTAGAGTCGCGGCAGCCTCCATAAACTGTAAACTGTTCGAAAATTTTCTTACCAAAAAACACAAAATTTTGGGCTAAAAATCCCTTATTTTTGAGAATTTAGAGGCAACATTCAAACTGAGTAAGACCTAGTCATAATTTCTGTCAGAAAATTGCAGCTGTCTGTCCCCGGCCTATTTTCTTAACGCACGACGTCGCCACAAGGTAGGGGCTACAGAAAGAGACGATTAAACTCTTTGAAAAGAGTTGAATCTAACCGATGGACGTTGAGTGTGTGACTTTGACTGGCGGCGGTTGTTCCACGCAGAACCACTGCGGCGGCGTCATCTCTGCCGCCGTGTTGTAAGACGGCGGCACGGGGCTCGGGTAGGACAGCACAGAGGGTGAGATGGCGGATGTGCAACTGTTAGCGACTTGCTGCAGGCCGGCTGGTGAAGACTTCAAACACACCTCGGCGCCTCGCACCTGCTGCTGCTGCTGCTGTTGCCAGGCCGCCGTGGGCTGCATCCAGTCAGACACAGAACCACTACCGGCTGAACCACCACCGGCGTCTGGATCGCTCTTGACGACGGCGCTGCGTGTCACATCAAATCAAAGTTTCTGTTTATTCCCAACCACGACAGAACGAGTGCTGCATTAAAGCAGCTTCGCATGAATACTGTACAACATTATATCAAAAATTCGTGACTTGCCACTTTTAAGTTTTTTTTCCAAAATTCGCTGAACTTAAGCAAGTTATTAAAATTTGTTAAAATTTACTTTTGCACTTTTTTTGGTAATTGAAACTTTAAAATAAATTTACGATTTTTAAACAGTTTTTAAATTTAAAAAATAAATTGAATCTACGGTTTACAGGTAAGCCAATTTACAGTTAAGCCAGTAACACTAAACTAATTGCACAAAGAATAATCACAAAAAAGAAAAAATATCTGAATTAAAATGTTTACTGTACAGGTGAAAATGCTTGTTGAACAGGTGACTGATAAATTTTGAAAGCAAAAAGGATGAACGACTTGTAAAACCCACCTATTGAAAGTTTTAGGGCAGTACGAGGCTGCAGAGTAGCTATCCGTGGAGTTCGCTGACACAGGAGCGGTGAACGTTGCGGCCGCCATCACTGAAAACGTGTCCGTATATTGCCTGCGTATCACCGACTGTACCATCACACTCCCTGCAGCCTGCCCCAGACTACCGTCCACGAAGCAATTATTCTGCTTGGTCAAGTCTTGCTGGAACGTGGTCGGAAATAAGCGGTCCAAGCCGGCAGAACAGTCGGAGCTGGCGACAGTTTGAGCAGGCAGCGTGGGTTGATGTTGTTGTTGGTTGAACGGTATGGAAAACCAAGCGCCCGGGTTGGACGTGGTAGCAGCGACGACTTGACCTTGAAGTTGACCTTGATGATGACGTCCTTGACCTTGAACGACGTGTCCTTGAGACTGAATCGCGACGTCCGCATGCACGTCGTACGGCGCCAGCTATGGAATCATCACTATTATCATTATATTCACCAGAATGCAATGCAGATACACAATAACTCGTAACCGACTTTCTGTTGTGTAGCTGTTGTGTAGCCGGTTAGACGCTTCTTTTCTTCATTTTCTTTTTTCCCTTTTTTAGCTTAGCGTTTCTGTGTTTTGTGTATGTGTTCTTGTGTTTTATGGGCCATGCTGCCTGAGTCAAATAAAATGAATGAATGAAAGAAAGAAAACCATTAGCAAGACATATAGGCCTACCAGACTCGTAACAGCGCTTACGGTTAATAGTTTACATCATCCGAAATACCATTACTTTATACAAGTTGAAAATCAAACGAAAAAAGCAAAATAACATTATACGGAGTACTTTAGATATCGGGAAAATCGACCCTATTTAATAAACTCTCAAAAGTTGACAACAAATTAAAATTAACTGTAGATGACGAAATATTCTATACAATAACTAGGCCTACTTTATAAGTAAAAACATTTCGACGAACTGCGTTTGCCGCGGCCGGGATGTCGTAGTTTCCTCCGTGCGTCGTGTGCGATGTGGTCGTCACCCACTGCAGCTGGCGAGGTTGTAGTTTGCTGACGTTGGCGAGGGGGTTGTACTCTTGCGGTGTGAACTGGTCGTGAGGTGGAGGAAACCCGGAAGAATCAGATGCTACTTCGCTCAGCTGGTAATTGCTCTGAGAGTAGTCGGCGGAGGCGACTGGTGCATTCTGCTGCATCCACGGACTGACAGAACGCAGACCACACTGTGTGCTCCCACTACCATTAGCGCTGCCATTACCAGTGCCAGCACTGTGATCCTGGACGAAGGACTGGAACATCTGGAACGAGTTGATGTCGGTCGCTGCCGGGAAAGATCCGAGCATCGTCATAGCTTACAGGCGCGCCACGTCCTGCCGGCGAATTTTTATTCACAACGATCTGACGTTTCTTCACCAATACTGTGCACAGTTATTGCAATTTCGTTGTCATTTGGCGCCGGAAAAGCTTTCATCAAAATAATAAATGCACACAGTAAACCGTTTTCATTATTTTATGCGCAAATACATGTACAGAAAAAATCGTGCATACTAGTAATTTTTTTAGTTGCTATCATAAAACATGATTTTGTTTGTAAATGTGATAAAATAACATAACATAATTTGTTAACATTTAAAAAACAATAAAAATAAAATAATAAACAGTTTAAATAATATTATTACTTTTAATACAATTTTGCAGGAATAATGCTAGCTGAAAGTTAGTAAGATATATAAAACGCGAACTTTAGTCGCCTATTGCGTTGTTTTAACTGTAAATACAAATTATGACAGTAAAGGTTTGAAATATAGTAATTAAGATTAATTTGTATAAAAATTTTGGAATGTAGTGTTTATTTTTAATTTAGGAAATGTCGATTTATATTACAATCTGCAAGTTAAATGTTTTAAAAAGATTTTCGTTAAAATGTTACAAATACGAAATTAACTTGATTTCATGTTTTATGATGCAGTGCAAAAAGTACAGCAATGGACTAAATAATAATTTATTTCGATGATGTGCCAAAAAATCAACGTATATAGTGCAGGTAGTCATATAAGCTTATACTCAGCAGGCATAGCTTCAAAGTAACAGCAGTAATTAGTCGAATCATTAGGTGCATCGGGAACCGACATTATTTTAGAGAACTCGATGTCAGCTTTTGGCTGAGGGGGGAAGTCCGTTTTGCATGTCTTGTCATGCGATGGATATGGAAAAGTCAAACAAATAGCCCAGCTGTCGCTAGGATAGCTGACCGTAATGGTTGTCAGTGATTTTCAAGGTCATCCAAGGTGGATGATTTTCATCTCATCTAAAAAGACGTATGAGATATCCTATTAGTGATTAATAGCAACCTAGACCTTATCTCTTACCGTTTAGCCACAATAGCCCGTAGCGGATTAGTTATTCATAGTAACTTTAGCCTTATCTCTCATCGTTTTCGAAATATGGCCATTTTTCCTCTAAGAACATGTTTTCTACCTTTCTCCACTTAATCCGAATTATGAAAATGTTTCTTTTGCACTATATCGCTGAAATTTTACATGCTTAGATTTAGGACACATATGGATTTGTGTAAAAAATTCTCCTTATGTGTAGCCAATGAAATATAAAATAAAATCATACATAACAGCAAACAGAAAACACCTAAGAACTACCGTTTTATTGGAAACTTGAAAAAAAGATAATTTATGATTTGCCAAGTACAGCATTGTGAGAGTTTGCAGCCTATGTTTTCTTTCTTTCTTCGTGATGCTGCTGTGTTTTCATCTGCAATGATTATATTAACCGTGCGCATAGTTTATATGCAGTCTCAGTGTTATTTATCTTGCCCAAATTATTGCACACGCTACGATGGCATATTTTTAATCAACTTCTTCTGCAGCACTAGGCAAAATTAAGAGTGCAGTTTTTCTGTGTTGTCTGCTGTATAGGCTTATTAAAATCAGCATTAAGAGTGGAATGACGATTATTCTGTAAATTCTATAAATCGGATGCGTGCTTTAACTTCGGCAGTATTTTTCAGTCATTGTAATAAATGCAATGTTATTCGATAGAATAATCAGTGTCAGATTAGCGCAGCTGAGTGGCAGGCGCTAGCTAGTCAACAACTTGCGCTGCGTTAACTTATTAAGCCATCACCAGTATTGACGACATTTTATTGACCTTTTCACGGTAAATGCGCAATAAAAGTCATAAAAACAAACCACAGTCGAATTGTCGTACTTGTCGTCGTTCGTCGTAATTCGGTCCTCAACTTTTACAGCCAGCCGCCTCTAATAAAACTTTCATGCACCAGCTAGCGCAATACAACAGTACTGTCGTCAAGTTGGCCTTGTCTCTCGAAGGCGGCGCCTCGATATTACAACGCCATATAGGGCCAGCGAGCAACCACCGTGCCGATTCTATTACAAGTGCTCCTGGCTGACCAATCGGCGCTCGAGCAATTAGCACCGGGCGTCGAAAAGTCGCACGTGTCGACAGAAGCACTTGACGACCCCCCTTTCCCCGCGGACCCCTCCACACCCCTGCCTCTCTCCACGGCGCCTGGGGCCCAGTCGCACTGTTTTATGACGGGACGTCTTTTAGCGCGTCTGTGCGCTCACCGTGTCTCGCGTGGATCTATATCAAAGGACGAACAGTCAAGTTGGTCAGTCGTCGCCGATTTGATTGTCATCTAGCGTGCACCGCAATTCTACCTCGCACCCGCTGCCGCTACCCAGGTGAGCAATTGCACACGTAACTGACTGCGCCGTCGGCACAGCGTGCGCACCATTGGTATCTTCGCTTGTTACGCCAATTACGACTTACTGGTAAGATACGATACGATAAACGATTTGCACTTGAAAACTGACAGCGTTAATCGAGCACATAAACTGATAATGTTTGAAATCGAAATCAAATGACAGCAACTTATAGCTTTCTCATAACTGTTTGATATAGGCCTACACAATGCTGTACAATAGGCCTAAAATTCTTTTTTAGGCCTACAATCGTGGCCGGACCGCTACGAACGTAACATGCAATAATGTAAGAAACAAACAACTGCCTTCGACATCGGTTTGTAAAATTCGGATGTTAAATGCTGTGCAAGAAGTACGTAAATTCGGATATCTGGTTAAGTTTATTAAGTTTTCTTCATTTGTTTGTACACTTTTGTTGTACTTTATGATGAATGGAATACGTATAATAAACTTAGCAAACGAGTTTGTAGCTGACATAAAAGGATCAAATCATACGGCGATGGTCAGACAGCGAGGAACCACTACATGCCGGTGTGACACCAGTCGTAACGTTAGCGCTAGGGCACCTCCGCTATGCACGGTATGAATTGATGACATTGCGTTGAATTACACACAGATATACGTCACAGCTTCTTCTGTCCGTTCGTTTGTCTGTCTGTCTGTCTGTCTTTGTCTCTGTATGCCTTTTTCTGTGTGTATATGTGTGCGTGGCGATGCGAATCTTGAGCAGATTGGTCACTTACTGTAGCCCGCGCCGCCGCCGGTTAAATTGCTACCCGCCGACCGCTAAATGGACAGTGAACACGACCATTTAACTCTAGGGTTAGGAAACTCTCAATAGTCTTTGATGTAGTATTTTAGACAGACAGACAGACAGCAGCCGAGCTAAGTGAGCTGTGGCGTTCATCCATTCATTCGGTGACCGTTAGACCAAACAGTGACGTCAAGTCCTGCAGTCGGAAACGTCTTCGCAGTTTCCTCGTCGCATGCAGTGTCATCAGTCCGCCAGCGCTAAGTGCTCGCTAGCCCTACCCATCAGCTCTGAAACGAGCAGTCGAGATATCGAACTGTTAAATACCGCCATCATTCACACGGACCGTGACGTACGTACGTATAGTACATCGCAGCGAACAGCTTGCATAATAGTCACGGACGTAATACGTTTAGCTATATATCTTGACAATCTAGAGCTTCGACAGTTGCAATAGCTAAATTAACTTATACAGATTATATCGTAAAATGATATACGCGTAGCAGATAGGCCTTAATACAAAATATGGCGTGATAAAAATGCAACAAAGAAAACGCAGTGGAAAAATGGAATTTAGCTAATTGTGCTAAATACATTTTGCCACATTGGGAAACTATTTTGTGAACACAACACCTAGTTTTGTGCTAGTTGCATTGCTGTCAAATATCTCGTTATCTCGTGTTTTACAATAGCCTGTATAATACTACACTGTGTCTCAAAAAAACTGGGACCCCTGACATTTTCGACTGTATAACTTTAAAAGCTATTATTGGATTTTGATAGTTTTTGGTAAGAGTATTTCTGACACAACTTGCCATCAAATGACCATTTAGTTTCCCACCTCACCCAATGTATGCTTCTGCACTACCTAGGGTAATCAGATCAAGCGAAATATGTGTTGAAATAAACAGAAAACCAGAAAAAACATCCCCGACATTATCGATCGTAACTTGAAGAATGATTAGCAGGTTTTAATAATTTTTGGCAGAACAATGTCTGACACCACTAGCTGGCTATTAAATAAGTGTTTTAGTTTCTACCTCACCCAACGTCTGCTTTTGCACTACCTGAAGAAATCAGACCAGCATAATACGTGTTAAAATGACTGAAAAAACGTTGATAAATTCCATCTATCCTAATCTGTGGAC
>Ga0209367_1004887_pt1 | contig 18568 bp, 16 predicted proteins | sample WorMetLIZISLAND2_FD_187412 | JGI IMG/M metagenome (GOLD analysis project Ga0209367, IMG submission 187412) | Marine gutless worms symbiont microbial communities from Max Planck institute for Marine Microbiology, Germany - Olavius geniculatus... ... | reverse complement strand
CATGGACATTTTAAAGCTTGTGTTTGGTATGCTTTTTATGTTTGTATAGCTTAGGTTTATTGTTTGTCTTACTTTCTGTCTGTCTCTGTTTCATTCTACACTGCTTTTGTGTGAATAAAGATTATCAATCATTATAACGCCTTCCTGAGAAGAAGAACGGAAGGTACGTAAATGTGCCAACAACCGCCGTGCAGCTGAACGGTACCGCCATAAGCAAAGGGCGACAGCGAGTGACTTCAAAGCAGAACATCTCAAAGCCATAGAAGAGAATGGAAGACTTCGAGACGAAAATAAGAGACTTGCCGAGGACGTGAACATGAAACAGGAACTGATCAATCAGCTGGTAACACAGCAGAACAACAACTGCGTCTATACGTCACCAGTCAACGCCAACTACGACAGCCTTGTGTCATGTCGCTAGGTGGCGAAAATGGCAGTCACATGTGTTTTTATCTTGTGTTTTATCTGGTTTTACTCTGGTTTACTGCAACGTAACTTCGAGCCGACCGTGCTGTTTGTTGATCCTGCTATTTCGGACACTGATGGCATCAGTGAGTTTTATGAAATAACGTTTCATGGCAGTTTTGAACGAGTTTATACATCAACGCTATGTAATTCACCGGCTACTGTGACCTACTTTCCGAACCCGCCGTTCATCACACCTGCTCTGTCACGCGTCTCGATTGTGTTGACATGGTCACGGTCCACTGGTTCCGTGCCGTACCAACCTACTACTCGGCCTTCAGTCGACCATCGTTCAATGACGATCGCCGTGCTTTTGCTACTGGAGGGGGATGTCAAGTTCAACCCGGGCCCGCAAGCACCGCAGCGATCAGCTGATCAGCTGACTGCCTCGCTGCTGGTCGGCTCTTTCAACTGTCGCTCCATTGTGAATAAAGCTGCACAGATTCATGATCTGATCGCTGATCGAAAGCTGGACATTCTGTTCTTAACAGAGACGTGGTTGAATTCCGACATGCCATTGCAGACGACGTCGCGCTTCAACATTACGCCGTCTTACACGTTCCACGGCCAGTTGTCAACGGCGGTCCAGAACGCGGCGGTGTCGCCGTCGTCTTCCGTCAGTCGGTGGTCGTTCGTCGACATCCGCTGACCAACAAATGCCGACCAAAGACCTTCGAGTTGCAGCTAGTCCGCGTCGGCATGTCGCCGCTGACGCACACCGTGGCAACATCTACCGGCCGCAGTGGATGTCGTCCGTCGCCGAGTTCATCGATGAACTGACCGACATCATCGCGCTGCTTAGCGCTGAATGTACTGACAACATCGTCGTCTGTGGCGATTTAAACTGTCCAGGAACAGCACCCAAGCAGGTCGACGTCCGCCACGCTGCTGCGTTTGAGTCACTGGGACTGTCACAGCTAGTCAGCGCTGCAACCAGGGAGGATAGCCTGCTTGACGTTCTGGCGACGTCGTCACCAGCCTTACTGTCTGGCGTTGACGTGGATGACGCCGGTCAGATATCCGACCACCGCCTCGTCACTGCCAGGCTCGTCGTCCACAACCCGAAGCCGCCGGTCGCTGTAAAATGGAGGCGTCTGCGAGTCTGACAAGTTTTGAGGCGTCTCTGCGTCGCTCTGAGCTGTTCACGAGTCCCGCAGACGGCACCGACGAATTCGCTGATCAACTGGTTCGCGTCATTACCGATGAGTTGGACAAAGTCGCTCCAGCCCAGAGTGGCTCCCATCGCCCGCCGAAGACTATCACCAAGTGGCTGTCTGCTGAGGCCGTGTCAGCCAAATGCGAACGTTGGCGTATGGAGCGTCGCTGGCACCGGACACACAAAGAAGAGGACCGGCTGGAATATTGGCACATTTGCAAAACAACTAATAAACTAATTAATAAATCTCGTCAGGAGTATTACCAAAATCGACTGCTAGAATGCAATAAACTGTCTGCCGCATAGCGTTGGCAAACTGTAAATAAACTGTTGCATGCTCACCAGACCGATAAGATGTGAACAGATGCTGAAAATAGGTATCTAGTTAATTCATTCTCTACCTTTTTTGTGTCTAAAATCTCTGGTCTTAAATCTGCAGTCTCTAACAAGCTTTCCTCGATTAGCAACCCTGTTTCCTTTCAGGATCCATCTCACACTGGTCCTCTTTTTCATATCTGCCAGCCTGTCACCACAGCTGAAGTTCTCCGCATTCTTCATTCCGTTCCACCAAAGTCGTCGTTGGTTGACTTCATTCCGCCATCTCTAATCAAATCATGTGCCGCGGTCTTTGCTGAATTAATTGCTGAACTGGCAAACCGCTCTTTTAGCAACGGTTGCTTTCCTGCCTGCTTCAAACACGCTGCAATTACACCTCTCCTTAAAAAGCCCACTCTCGACACATCCGATCCCTCTAGCTATAGGCCTATCTTTAACCTCGATTTTATATCCAAAATATTAGAACGACTTTTTCTTGCACGCTTCCAACCACATATACTTGCCTGTTCAAATTTCAACCACCACCAGTCAGCTTACAGGCCTCGTCACTCTACTGAAACTTCTTCACTTTCAACACTGGACACCATTTACCATGCGTCAGACATTGGTTCCTCGACCTTGCTTGCGTCTTTGGACCTTAGTGCAGCCTTTGACACCACTGATCATGTCACCCTCATCAACCGTCTTCGTACCAGTTTCGGCATCACTGGTTCTGTACTCTCTTGGCTACAGTCTTATCTGTCTAACAGAACCCAGTCAGTGCGCATTGGCCATCACTCCTCAACTCCAACCAAATGTACCACCGGTGTTCCCCAGGGTTCTGTCCTTGGGCCATTGTTATTTGTGATATATATTTCACCGATTGCAATTATTACTCGCTCTTTCCAGGTTTGTCATCAGCAATACGCTGATGACACTCAGCTCTTCATCGCACTAAATCCGTCCGACCCATCACCTGATATTGCTAACCTCACTACCTGTCTGCACGCTTTACATTCATGGTTTTGCGTCAACGGAATGGCATTAAATCCTGATAAGTCAGATGCGATACTACTTGGTACTCGTCAGCGTTCCAGAACCTTCGCTTCAGTCCGTTCTGTTGATGTTGCTGGCTGCCCAGTTTTATTGTCTGACAGTCAACTCACCGCCTACCAAGCCAATGTGTATTGTTGATTATAACTCCAATATGGGAGCCGTTGATAAGCAGGATCAAATGTTGCAGCCGTATTCGATAGCCAGAAAGACAATGAAGTGGTATAAGAAGTTGACCATGCATCTACTTCATGCAGCATTGTTGAATAGTTACATACTGTTTGAGAAGTGTGGTGGCCGTGGGACCTTTCTAACATTCCAGCATGATGTTGCAGCAGGATTTCTGTTTGGCGAAGACGAGGCAGCTGAAGCAGCGGACAAGAGTGAGAATCTACGGCGTCTGACTGAACGACATTTTCCAGACAAACCGAAGCCAACTGAAACGTGGTCAATGCCACAAGCTCGCTGTCGTGTCTGCTCAAAGAATGGGATACGGCGTGATGTGAAGACTTTCTGCCCAGCAGGTCCGACGAAACCAGGCTTGTGTGCTGTGCCGTGCTTCCACAGATGGCACACTCAGCTGCGCTACTGGGACTAAATGGACGTCTGAATGACATGCTCTACTACTACTACTACTACTCTATTGTGTATTTAGAATGGTGTATTCTTGTTAGAAACAAGACTTTATGAACCAGTGCAATAAGTAATGTGCTGTTAAAACTCAACAATGTGTACTTTTCCGAGAGTCTGCAGTATTACAATTTTCTCTGGAATGGTGGTTAAACGGTTAAGCACATAAGTGGACACCAGTGGTCATTCTTGTTTGTGTTTTATGACCGAGTGACAGACTCGTCCAAGAATATCTTCACTGAGACGATAATTCATGTATTCTAGAAAAACTGATGCACAGAAAAACACATGCATAGAAAGAACAATGATGAGTACTGTAGTGTAGGATATCTTACAGACTCTACATATGAACTACATTGTAGCATTTCCGAAACAAAACACACTTTAGTGGCCATAAAGCAGCTGTAAAACATAAGTTGTGGGTAAACCAGTAGTACCATCTCTCGATACCAACACAAAAGCCAACAAGGGCAAATCGTCAATCTTAGGGGCAAACAAGACAGATGGCAAATAGTCCAGAAGGCAAATAAACCAGGTGGCAAACATCCTGGTGGTGAATTGTCCATAGGGCAAATGTCCATAGGGCGAATGAGTCAGAGGTCAAATCATCCAGTAAGTGAATCAGCCAGGATCAAACCAGCAAAAAGACAAAAGAGACATAAATCAAGTGAATGGATATTATTAGACTGGAATAGGGCATCGGCAGTGAGTATGCACGTAAATGACACACCAGAAGGAGTCGTTCAGCGATTGTGGTCATAACAACAGCATTAGTAATGACAGAGTACGGAAAGTTGACGGTAAAAAAGTTGAAAGATGAGTTGAGAAGACGCCGTGCCGTTACATCTGGAAGAAAAGTTGACCTTATCGAACAGCTTGTCGCCCGCTCACTTACTTTTAATATCGAAAGCGTACGTTTTGATCGATATAACTCCCGAATATGTGAAAGTGCCACACCCACCCAGTGCGCAGTTGTTTGAAGTTGCGGAATAAAACACGGCATTATTTACGTATATGTAGTGATTTTATTATTCCGCGATGCAGTTATTCGATGTATGTTCGTAAAGACATCATATAGGCCTACATTAAGTATCTTTTGTACATATAACTTGTTACTTGCAGGCCTGTCGAGAGGGTAGGGTAGGGGTAAGCTACCCCGGGCCCAGCAACGTTTGGGGGGCCCTGCTGTCGCTCAGAAATATAAAGTACACCAGAATGCACCATTTTCAAAAGAAAAATTCAAAAATTTTCTCCTTAGAGGGGCCCCACGAAAATGTTTGGGGCCCCGCAAGCATGTTTCCCTGGGCCCACTGTGGCTCTCAACGGGCCTAGTTACTTGCTAGTGTTATGTAGGCCTGCTCTAGCAGTCATCACCCAGTCAGCACCCACTTAATAGCTGTTTGGTGTGCAATTATGTTGTAGCCTGGACAGTTACGACCGTAACACAACTTTCAGTAACGTCATAAATGAATCAGTATCTGAACCCTGTTTTGTAGTGTGGCCAAGTAGTGGTTATAAACAAATTACTGTTCAACTGCAGAGTGATATTCCACCGGTAAGCGAAGAAAACATAAAAGAATATTTCATCCTTCGTACAGCCATCGACTTGCAGCAGGCAGGTGATGTGCAGGCTCTGTGAAATGGCCACTTATTGTTAGAATGTAAAAGAGTGGAGGCTTGCAGCCTATTAACAGCAGATGATGGCAAAGCTGTGTATTTTACTGGCATAGTGAAGGCTGCAATAAAGAAAAAAGTGGCATATAATATCAGACTGAAGGTGGACAGTGCTGCCAGAGACGTACTGAATTCAGATTGTGAGTGCCCTGCTGGTAAGGGCCCTCACGGCACTTGCAAGCATGTTGCCGCCATGCTGGGCATGCTGCAGGTTTTCCGCAGTACAGGTGACCTGCTTTGTCGCAAGAGCTGCACAGACCAGCTACAGACCTTTCATCACCGAAAGCAAGTATATGATGGCTCCCCTGTGAAGGTTAAAAATATCACAGAGCACAAGAAGCCTACAGCTGATGAAGGTAATGACCCTCGGCCACTTAAATACCGAAATTTGGAAGGATACAATGCTTTTGTTGCCAATTCTATTACAAACTACTGTTACCACTCTGGAAAACATTTGGCTTTTCGTTACCTAGTGCCAAAAGCTGACTTGCAAGCTGCAGTGTTTGATCATGACTACACCAAATTACCTTTTGCACAGTATTGGGTAGACAGAGCTAATCATGTGACAGCAGAACAGGTCAGCCAAATTGAACAGCAAACACAGGCACAAAATCTGTCGCGCAACAGCTGCAACTCTACTCCGACAATGATGTTGATTTGGACGATGAAATCGGTTTCAAACAGTGGATCCATGCAGACAGAACAACACTGGTTTCTGTTGTTCAGCCTCTCAGCGATTTCCTGAACACAACCTGTGAAGCATTCAACCAGTTGAGATGTCATCACTTTGTAGCAAAGTCTCAGTCAAGTTACTTGCAGAATGCTAAAGCAACATTATCTCCAGATTCAGTTGTTGTGCTTCTTGACTTTGCTGAGAATTATAGCTTTTTAATTCAGGATGCTGTGCAGGGCCATCATTGGGATAACAGCCAGGCTACTCTTCACCCATTTGCTGTCTATCAGAGACAATGAAGGCTGCCTGAAATGTCTGAGCTTTCGTGTAATTTGTAACTGTTTATAACATGATAAGACAGCAGTTCATGCATTCATTTCCACGTTGTTGTCTCACATCAAGCAGATATTGCCAGATATCTGCAAGATTATCTACTTCAGTGACTGTGCTGCGAGTCAGTACAAAAACTACAAGAACTTAACTAACCTGTACCATCACAGAGCAGATTTCCAGCTAGATGCTGAATGGCATTTCTTTGCCACCAGTCATGGCAAGAGCCCACGTGATGGTATCGGCAGTACAGTAAATCGTCTGACCGCAAGAGCAAGTTTGCAGGCTACCGTCGACCACCAGATCACCACACCACATGACATGTTTCTTTGGGCTGAGAAAAACATTGATGGAATAAAGTTCTTCTACGTCACTGGCGATAATGTTCGAGACAATGAAAAGCAGTTTGATCTGGACAACAGGTACTTGAAAGTCAAAACAGTGGCAGGAACGCGTTCTCATCATAGTTTTACACCAGTTTCTGATGGACTACAGATGCGCCAATTGTCAGCTGATGTCATCTTCAGTGTTGTTCAGTTTGATGACAGAACTTCACTTGGACGTGCATACGAGAACTATCAGCCGGGACGATATGTCGCTTGTGTCTATGATGAACAGTGGTACATAGGAAACATCGTTGAACGATCATGAATTTCACCAAAACATCAGAGTTAACATCTGAAGTGCTCAGGTGTAAAGTTATCCTGGCCAGAAAAATCTAGAAAAGATGAATGCTGGGTTCCACTGACACATGTTATGTGCATTGTGAGTGCGCCAGAAGTTCAAGGTCATGGAGCCAGGCAGTACCATCTGTCACTAAGAGACTGCAACCATATTGAACAGATATTTCCATCGTTTTTGAAGTAACTCAACAAGATGAACAAAATTACATTTTAAGGCAAGTTATCTTAAATGGACAGTGAGAACAGTAAATTATTTTCAACATTAAGCTTCAGCGGCAAATTGCACACAGTGCAACTGCAAATTGGTACTGAAAGTTGGGCATAATAACTGTTACTATAGCATTATTATTTCCATTTTGCAAAAAAAACATGTTGTCCTTGAGGAAGAAACAAACATTTATTCTGTAGCTGACAATAATATTGTTTGTACCACTGTCAAGTTGCTTCCGGCACATATTAAAATGCGCTCGCAAGACTCCATTTGAAGACATTAATTGACACTGCAGGAACTTTGGAACAAAGTTAAAATTAACCACATTTCTTGGCAACAGACAAAAGTTTCATGTGTAAAAGTTTCACACATCTCCTTAGTTTCAGACACTGCCAAATCTGCAGCCGTCCAAAGGGGTCATTTTGGAATATTTTCCGGTAACCCAAATATGGACTCCCAATAAACACAGAACAACACCTCTTAACTAATTCCATATTGATTTTAGGATATCTTCGTGTGGTCTATTTTTCAAATAAATGACAAACAGCACAATCTGTTTTCAAAATACTGAACAGCGGTTGGCCAAATGTGTATTCAGAGAAGCTGTTAAAGGTGAAAGTAGCATTTTCGTGATGATGTATCTTGAAAACTGTCACTCACAGAACAGTTTGGTGGCAATATTTTGAAAGAGCATGTCTGAAATAATCAGTGTCCCAAGCTTCGGCACTGTATCTTACTCCTAACCCAAGTAATTCAAAGTTAAAAACGGCTTACGTGTCGTGATTATAATTCCGTGACTGAAACACAGTCAAAGTCCCAGACTTTGGTTTGTCGTAGCTCCCAAACCATTAGTAGTTAGGATCTAAAAGTTAGCAGTTTTTCATTTCCCTCCCAGGGCTACCTGCAGGAATTTTTCTATCAAGATCTGAGATGGTCATGTGGGAAGATTTGGTAAAATTGGTTGAGTTGACGTGGACTGACCCATATTTAACTTTTTCTCTGTATGCTCCATCAAGACAAATACATGGCTACACGTACAACACATTTACCAGTATTATGCCGATAACCCCGATAACACGGTTTTGGCTGTGGCATAGGGATTTCCTACGGGATGGCAGTTAAGGGGTTAAGCAAGTTTTGCCAACTCAGACCAAAGGAATGTTTTATTGTTGGAGCTAGAGGAACTCATTCTGTTTGTGTTTGTACTCTTCATCAAAATGTGAAATTAAAGTTGTCTGCACTGCCAACAGAAAGCCAGGTAACATATCACGACCTGATGGAAAAAAACTGGTTTGTGATGTGGAGTCAAAGGAATGCATGCTTCACCGGTGTAGCTCCTGTCCAGGAAAGGAGGCTCTGATGCTTTATCTGCAGCAGCTGTGTGACAAATGTGATGAAGACGATGATGTGCCTTACGAACAGTGGGAACGTACTGACAGAATCACTCTAGTTCAATGTGTACAGGAAGTAAGTGACTATCTTGAAGTTCTGGTACAGACAACTGAATCACTGACCACCCACCACTACATTGCCCATAATCAGTCTGCTTATCTGAGCCATCTGAAAGACAACTTACCAGAAGATGAGTGCATAATTTTGTTGGATTTTGCAGAGAATTTTTCCTTTGTTATCCAGGATGCTGCGCAAGGTTTCCACTGGGACAATTCTCAGGCCACACTCCATCCTTTTGTCATTTACCACAAAAACAGTCACAGTCTTCAGCTTGAAGTCAAGAGTGTGTGTCACACATCATCAGCGACCACCTGAAGCATGACACATCTGTTGTCCATACATTTCAACAGAAAGTAATGCCTGTTCTTAAAGCCTGTTGTCCCCACTTGAAGAAAATAACATACTCCAGTGACGGAACTGCCTCACAGTACAAAAATTGTAAAAACTTCAGCAACTTATGCCACCATGAAGAGGACTTTGGTGTTCAGGCTGAATGGCATTTTTTGCTACTTCACACGGAAAATCAGCCTGTGATGGAATTGGAGGCACTGTTAAGAGAGAAGCAGTAAAGAAAAGCTTGCAAGCAGCAGTTACAGGTCATATTTTGACTCCAATGGACCTCCATCATTGGGCAAGTCACAGCATTGAAGGCATTCACTTTCTGTATTGCAGCAAGAAGGAGGTTCGGCAGCATGCAGAAGAACTGAAGGAGAGATTTGAGCAAGCGCACACAGTCAGTGGCACCTGTGACAATCATGCTTACAAACCAGTTGGACGAGGTACGCAGCACTGAGTCGCACATCAGGAGACAATACATTTTTCAAAGCCAAAGTGAGTGATGAAGAAGACACCACACCAGTATCACCTGAAAAGGACTATCAACCGGGACAGTACATTGCTTGCACGTATGACTAGTGAGTGAGTGAGTAGTTTCTTAACAGCACATCAGCACAAAATAGGCCATTCAGTACCACACGTGGTTAAAATTAGTTAAAAGCAGTTAATAGATGTATTAAAAGCAAAGTTAAAATACTTGTTAAGATCAAGGCTATTAAGCTAATGTAAAAACAACATTATATACAATTGTAGAAGCCGATATCTTTAACATAAGCTATGATGTTGCGAGATGCAACATTTTCAAAAACATCCTTAAGTGTGGCCACTCCAAAATATCTCTGACGTGCTGCACTGTAACGGGTGCAGTCTACCAAAATGTGCTTGACTGAGCGGAGAATGGCAAACTTCACATACTGGCTGACTCTCTCCCTTTAGGAGATAAGAGTTTGTAAGTCTTGTATGACCAATTCGAAGACGATTAATGAGGACCGAGTCGTAGGGGGCCAATGAGGAACTAACACTGCGACCAACGGCCGGTTGCACACTGTAAAGTTTATTAGATGAACACTGGTTCCACAGTTGTTGCCATTCTTTAACACACAATTGGTTGACAAGCGGACAAATCTCCAACTAGAAATCTCATGTTGGTGATGGCGACATCAAGTCCAGCCTTAGCGGCGATGTCAGCATCTTCGTTTCCTTGGATACCCACATGGCTGGGAATCCAGCAAAAAGTTATAGATTTACCACTGTTAATTAGTTGGCTGTGATCCTTCAGGGTCTTTAAGATCAGTGGATTTTCGACTTTGCAGCTCTCAATTGCCTGTAAGCTAAACAAAGAGTCCGAGAAAACCACATAATCTTTGCTTCTTGAACGGCGGATGATGTCTAGTGCCATGAGATGGACAGTTCAGATAACAAGGTAACAGCAATGAATGATAGAAATGGCCACTATGTCAGTAAAAATGTTGGCATGTTGTATTCACCACTGAAAGACATGTATACATGTACCTAGAGATGTCAAAGTCATCATCTTTACTACCGTACTGCAACCGATCCTGACACATGAACGTGAAGCATGGACTCTGACATGCAATTGGCGAACAAAAGTTCAAGCAGAAAAGATATCTTGATTATGTCTAATCTGTTCGATCAGAGGAGTTACACTCCAAGCGCATACAGAGCAATGTAACTGAACTGAACTGAACAGGGGACACGATTTAGTTTTACACAAACTGACCAAAGGGCAAGCAGTGCGAGCCCATTGGTCATCGGTTAAAATGCAGCCCACTGATGACGTAAGACAGTGCCTACTGTAATGCATTGCTGCATGCCCATTGGTCATTTCATCAAAAACTCAGTCAGTTCACGTCAGTTCAGTTACAGCGGTCTGTACAGGCCTTCAGAGACAAACTGCATAACACAGACATCAGATCGGAGTTAGGCAATGGGCATGAAGGAAATACTGCAATATGTGGAAGAGATGCAACTGAGATGGTACGGTCACGTGAAAAGAATGCCGGATGAACGTTTACCACGCAGGCTGCTTTACTGGCAACCAAATAGCACAAGACCTCCGGGTCGACCACGCAAGCACTGGATTGACAACATCCAAGAGACTGTGCAGAGCAGAGGCTCCACAATGGCTAAAGTCAAGCATTCAATGATCAAAAACGCTGGAGAAAATTCACAGACAAGCCTTCAACCTACCTGTGAGGTGGTACCAAGTACAAAATACTTGAAAGAGTTGATCAGTTCATAAACTGTTGTTGTTGTTGTCACAATGAGCCCATCAAGTGCTGCTTATATGAGACACAAGAGGGAGGGGCAGAAGCCCCAAAGAGATGAGGACTTCCACCATGCTGTCAATATCCTGGAACACATCTGGTATGTTGATGGAGTTATCAAAGTGCTGTAATATACAGGGTGGTCCAAAAAAAACGGCACAAAGTTCATGACACTATAATTTTGCAACCGTACATCATAGGGTCATGTGGTTTTCAGCAAAATGTTCCGAAAGAAATTCTTTACACGATTAAAGTTAGTATTTAAATACAGCAGTTAAATATTCTTTGTTATTGCCGCTGGCAATTAAACTATGCAAAAACGCTATTACCCTCGACACGCGGTCCATAAAAACATGCCACTTTTATTTTTTTAATAGCTCAGTGAAACATTGGCCGATTTTAATAAGATTTGGCACGCGACATTAAAAAAGAAACTTGACGTAGATGTCTGCAGTTTTGGCCACCTCGCCCTAAGGTTGTCGCTACACTACCTTGTGAAATGCAGAAGTCGTAGTTTGACCATTGACAACAATGAATTCATACTGGGCAGTGCATGCGTCAGCTCAGAAAACTACTGAGACCACAAAATCATTGAAAATCTGTTGCTTCGCCTTTTTTATCATCCTAAGTTGACAAACTGAAATGATACATTAACAGCGAGTGGGTTGCTCGAGTCATGCAGTTACTGAACATGCTGTTGGCAAATGGTGTAAACGTCTACCGCTTGCATTTGTGCTGCAGAAGGACATTTTGAGTACATGCTGAAATAAACATGATGTCATATGACACGTGTGACTTCTTGAGTGATAATAATTGCCAATTGAGTTTGTCGCTATTCAGTTAATAATTTCTGAGCCGATGCATATGCTACCCAGTAGGAATTCATTGTTGTCAATGGCCAACTGCGACTTCTGCATTTCACACGGTAGTGTAGCGACAACGTTAAGGTGAGGTGGCCAAAACTATAGCTCTTTGCGTCAAGTTCTTTCCCAATGTCGCTTGCCAAAAATTATTGAAATCGGCCCATGTTTCACGGAGCTATTGAAAAAATAATAGTGACAAGTTCTTATGGACGGTACATTGAAAGTAATTCTGTTTTTCAATAGTTCACTTGCCAGTGGCAAAACAAAAAATATTTCATTGCTGTATTTAACCACTGACTTTAGTCATGTAAAGAATTTCTTTCAGAACATTTTGTTGAAAACCGCATAAATCTGTGATGTACTGTTGCAAAATTATGGTGCCATAAACTTTGTGCCATTTTTTTGGACCACCCTGTATATAACACTGAAATGTTGTTCCTCAGTTGCCGTAATTCATGAGCTGACAAAATTCATGTACCAGTTGACAACTTGGCAGTAACTTCATCATGCTGAATGATGAAAATACCCAGGTCTAATGAATAGATGCATTGGCCGTAGCCATTACCATTTCCGTTGCACAACCAAGGCAAGGCTAGACCACCATGCTGCGACATCTGCTGTTTGTTGTTTCACCGATGATATCACTCACTGTCACTGAAAGTCACTAAAGGTGCATACACAGCGACAGAAATGAAACAAAATAAAATAAACTGAAACGAAATAAAATGAAAGCCAGAGCACACAGCTTTCATTTCATTTCTGTCGCTCAGTATGCACCTTAATAAACATCATAAATTCATCGGCTGGTGACAACCTGTAGAGGCATTTCACACTTGGTACAAAAAAAAACGATTATTAGCTACTACACAAAATAAATCATGCCATACGTACCTCAGCACCATGTGATTTGTCCTTTGATATTTTCCACTTATAATGGTCAAAATTCAAAGCAGATCATTAACAGCGTAGCTTCACATAGCATTGAAAACAGCCAACATAAGACATCATGCTAATCTCATTCAGGGAAGATTTAACAGTTGTAGCGTCAATATCGCCTACAAAACACAAAAACATCATGGTGCAGAATATTGCGAACTGAACCACTATGAATGCAGGACAACAGTACGTTATACCGGTGTCACGAAATACTGCACCAGCCATGCTGGCAGCAAATGTGACCAGATCAATTACAAAACATTAAGTAGAGTTTGTGTTAAGGAGACGTCAGACAATCGATAAAGGTAGCCATTTTGTTTGCCAATTAAACTGGCCAAAGAAAATCGGTAAAAAAAAATCTGTCATCTGCCGTACAAAAATTTGTCGGTTTTGTCTCGTCCAGGAAAGAGCAAGTTCTATTCTTGACAATAAATATTAGTTGCCAAATTTTCATTATGTAGCCATGGTGATTCTTTTAAAGGAAGATGATTATTTAGTTTGTATATTATGTTTTAGTCAATATTTATTTTTCTTCGTGAAATGCAGAAAAAATGATTTCGAGATTTGCTGACAGGTATTCATAAAACTGTGCCATACAAAGTTGCAGACGACAAAATTGGCCGACGCCGTATGTCACGTTTCAATAATTTTATCGACCATTTTTCGAGTGACTAAAACACGCCCACAAAAGTTGGCCAACTACATTGATTGTATGGCATCTGCTCTAAGGCTAGGAGTAAGGTTCGCAAAGTTATGGTTAGCTATGCTATCTGATCATATTTCGTGGCACCCTATGTATACAGTCAGTCATGCATGTTGGCAACATGTGTTAGCAGTTACTTGCGGTAGATGCTAGTTTCGGTGCATATACACGAAACCAAATTATATTTTCACCGTAGTGGCAGGTACTATGGGTGGAGCAAAGTGAACAGATTGCGGCCTTAGAATGGTGTTTATGGAAACTTCAGCACCAGCAGGGTTAGAATTAAAGCGCATACTGAGCGACGCAACTGAACTGAACTAACTGACATAGTTTAGTCACTGGCCGTCAACATCTGCGTTCTGCCACTCAGCAGAAGCTGGTCGTACCGCGCTATCGACTGAACAGCAGGGTTTTCAACAGCAGACGTTTGGGCGTAAATACGCCCAAAAATTTCAGCCCGTACATCCAAATTTTAAGACGTGGACGTCACAACGTCCAAATCAGTTTGCTTCTTATTACGTTTATTTGTCTATAATAAGCTGGAAATTGACGTCAGAATCCGTTTTCCAATGTTTTGTTGGTTTAATAATTTTCGCTGACTGTCGCATTTCTGAATAGTTCATTTCATGAAGACGTGGCACAGCAACCATATTAATTTATTCTGTGAACAGTTCTGATCCAGAAACTGCAACTTTCGTTTTGCATAAAGCTACTAAAATTAGATGTTGCAAGAAAGCCCAGTTGTCGTTAGGGAAGATGTGCTACAGCCTATATAGTTCCAGTTGCACTACTGACCTTTAAGGTCATCCAAGGTCAATAATTTTCATGTCATTTGAAAGCCAATATACGTGACTTTGTATTAGTGATTAATAGGTAACTTGGCCCTATCTTTCACCGTTTCTGAGATACGGCTACTTTACTTGAAACTTTCCATTAGAAATTGCAGCGAAACCGCTCCAGATGGAGACATGGTTACTACTGACAGCCTATAGGAAGTCGCCAGCACCCTATCCGATAGTACCATCGCCGACCCTCTACGACTAACCGTTTAGTCACGATATCACACGACTGTCATACCATAGTGCGTTATGACCAAAGACGTTATCTCACGTCTTTGGTCATGACCTTCCAAGGTCATCCAAGTCCAATGATTTTCATGTCATTTGAAAGCCAATATGCAACTTCCTGTATGTAGGCCTAATCAATAGTAATCTAGGCCCTATCTCGCACTGATTAATCACAATTATACATCTGTGACAGACACATTGACAGACAGATGACAATCGTGCCACAGACGCGCTATTCAGCATGGCTGTAGCGCATAAAAACCACGACCTATGTTGGTGGTGCGTTAGTGACGCATATGTAGTAAGTCTTGTTTTGTATTAAGTTTTTGCTTAATTTTTCTTGTAGGCCTGCTGCATGACTTGCAGATTTTGTACACTGACGCCCAAATTTTTTAGCTAGGAAGTCATGATGTCCTGAAAATTCAGATCTATTGAAAACCTTAGGGCCTAGATTACTATTAATCACTAATAGGAAGTCTACACTGGCTCTTGATTGGCACCGAATTCAATGACCTTGAACACCAAAATAGAGGGTTTTATGGATTTTTTTGGCGATTTCAGGCTGCGACACAAGTCTATATCATTCACAAAGTGGCGCCACGGAACTATCGTTATGTGATCCAGATGGAGAATTTGGTATGCTAAGTGTGAACACCCGAATTTTCAGCTAAACTGCTGAAGCGGAACTGCTATAAGCTTTCACGTGTCTCGTGAGCATTAGCTCAAATTTCTTGTTGTATTAGCCAGATACAATTGAAATTCTTCTTCTTCTTTTCCAATAATGCACATATCCTCTTGCGAATAATGTCGTGCACGGCAGAGGTGCATGAAGTGTCGGGAACAGCTGTTGAACTCCAGACAGAACAGATGAAAGCATGCAAGATGTGCTGCTGATAAAAACAGGGTGGATCTAATCTGTCCTCTGCATCACCATGGCACCTGCCAGTCGGGACTTAAGACCTCAAGGGAAGGAGACATGATGACAGTTTATTCCATATCCGAATGGTAACTGGAAAGAAGCTGTGTCTAAAGGCATCAACACACCCAGCTGGAATGCAAAACCTGCTACCATGTCCTCTTGTGCTCTGCATGTTTGGAGTGAGGTAGACTGGTGCTGGTATAGCAATCTGACCATGGCCTATTCTGTACATCATGACAGCTCTGGCCTGTTTCCTTCGTTCCTCCAGGATGCTCCATCCTAACTGCTGCATCATTATGGTTGGGCTTCCCCTGGTGCTGCGAGGTGTGGTGATAGTCTGTGAGTGAGGTCTACTCCAGTCATTCATGACAGATCGTGCTGCCCGACGCTGAACTGCTTCGAGTCGATTGATGTTGTTGGATGCCTGAGGACACCAGACTATAGAGGCATACTCAAGCTGCGGTCGCACGGAAGAGGTGTAGGCTGTTGCCTTGACTTTCCGAGGACAACTTCTGGTGTTACGATGGATGAAGGCTCTGGTGGAGTTAGCTTTGTTACAGATATCTTCACGTTGTTAATGCAACGATTTAACGCAGTCATCCTCCATGACAGCTTTCCCACGTGTTCAGACCTCTGGTCATCCATGGATTAGTTTTTAACTTTACCTTTTTTGTTTTTAACCCTTCTTTTGAAGGGTATAAAAAAAAATAATAATAATATATCTACAGAAAAGCCAATTGCTACCTTCTTGGAAGCGAGATGCTCCATGCCATGAGCAACCTGGTAAGCAAACGAGACGAGACGTCTATAAGGCAGAGAAGTCGTTGGCTGGTTGGTGTACAACATGTTGTTACGTGTAGCATGACGCCCACGCAGGTAGTGAAGTTGACTGCCGTACGAAGTGTACTCTTCAATTACTAGCACTGAGCCTAACATATACAGCAAATCACATGCATTAGAAGCCAGGGTTTCAATAGCGGACGTTTGGGCGTAAATACGCCCAAAAATTTCAGCCCGTTTTTAGGGTTTTTAGTGAATTTTTCTGCGATTTTTGGCTGTGACACACATTTTGAGAGCGAATTGCGCCGAAATGGCTGGAGATAGACCTGGACATTTTGTGCGTGACATTTTTTTAGCATAGAACATACATTTTTCAGAATCTACAAATAGTTATTTTACCGCTATTGGCTTGTGTATCTTGAAAACGGTTGCAGATCGGCAGAGACATGCTGCTTGTCATAACAAGCAATATAGTGACAAGCTTTTTATTGGTGTAAACATTGATGACCTTGAATGACCTTGAATTTCAAAAATAGGTGTTTTTTCCCCAATTTGTGGCTGCGGCGTAGATTTCAAGAGTGAATTGCATCAAAATGGATAAAGTTAAATCAAGACAACCTGCGAATAATAACTGCTAAGGCTGTCGCACGTCTCATGAGCTTTACTCAAATTACTTGTCCATAAATTCGGAAAGGGTCGCCCCAAACGAAGGCGCTACATGAGAGGGGGAGGTAGGAAAAATCTGAATTTTAGCCTCAGCAGGTTTAGGTTCAGGGTTTAGGTTACTATTAATCCCTAATAGGAAGTCATACACTGGCTTTCGATTGCCATCAAATTCAATGACCTTGGATGACCTAGTTGACCTTGAATGCCCTAATAAGGGTTTTTTATGGTTTTTTGGCGATTTTGAGCTGCGAGACACATTTCGAGAGTGAACTGCGCAGAAATCAATTGAGATAGACATGGAGAACAGTGTATGAAATTTTCAGCATTGAACGTAGATTTTGATGGGCCAAGTCTCAATTTTTTAGGTTCAAGGAAACCTGCATACGAGGGCATCAAAGTGTGGTACCCCCATAAAAGTCATTATTTTACCATTGTTGGCTACTCTTTCATGAAAATGGTTGCAGATTACCGTGGATATGCTACCCATCACAACAAGCACTAGTGACAAGCTTTTAGTCGTATCAACTTCGATGACTTTGAAATGCACTGTTCATTTTGAACTTCCAAAATAAGAGGTTTTTATTAGGGTTAGAACGTTACCAAAAAAGCTACCCAATACCCAATACTATTGGGTCCTGCAGATACCAATACCCAATACCAATACCGATACCAGTGCCCTGCCCGTTGCCCAGTGAAGCACTGTACTGATTTAATGTATTGATTTTTCTACAAACTCTGGCCTATGTGAATGCTATGGCTAGTAAAAATAGTCAATGTTTGATGCATTAAACAGTGTTTTTAAAGGTTTAATATGCAAATAATTTACGACCAGGATTAAGTTATCGTATATCCATTGCAGTTTAAATGTTCAGTTTCAAAACATTGAGTTTTCAATGTTCAGCGTACAGGTAATCTATGACTTAAGTCTTCAGAATATTTTATTTACAGTTAAACATATTTCAGATTATGCTTAATGAAAAGCAGTTTTTCCGAAATACAAAAAATAAAATTTTAAAATAGTTTTCTGCCAGTTTTTGCTAATGAAGTTTTTTGTGCATTGGATCTTTCTGTGTAGGCTTATCATGTTGTTCGTCTTTATATTTAAAGATTCTTTTTTACTTTTAAAGGTCCTGCAAAAACATTTGTCCTGGAAAATTCTTGTAATTTTTTGTCAGTAAAAGTGTGGAAACCCTGCTTGCAACACTAACACGCTAGGCCTATGAGTTTGAAACTTTGTAAACTTGGTAGCAAAGAGCCTTGCGCTTGACTCTTATGCCAAGATGCGCCTGCTATAAGCTAGATCCGCACATGACGTCTAAGTATTAAATTAAACCAACAGCACAGTCTATTCACAGCTCTGTGTAAACG